>Ga0268284_1000020_pt1 | contig 169955 bp, 140 predicted proteins | sample saktaG_14_FD_190137 | JGI IMG/M metagenome (GOLD analysis project Ga0268284, IMG submission 190137) | Saline water microbial communities from Sakinaw Lake, British Columbia, Canada - sak_2013_06_06_40m | ecosystem: Environmental > Aquatic > Non-marine Saline and Alkaline > Saline ...
TCGAGGGTGGCCAGGATTTCAACGCGCTTGATGGAGTCGATTCCCAGGTCCGCCTCGATGTCCATGTCCAGGGCCAGCATTTCCACGGGATACCCGGTCAGGTGGCTGACGACTTCCAGCAGGCAGGTCTCAATGGCCTGATCCGGTAGCGGCGCCGGCTGTTGGGATGGGGGAAGTGTAATCGGGCTGCCGGATTTGCGGGTGTTATCGCCCTGTCCGCAGAGAAAGGCCGTGATCTGCCCGAGGGTTTTAAGGGTTCCCAGGGTATCGGGGGGAATAGCGGGAAGCCCGGGCATTTTTTCCTCGAGGGTGGCCAGGATTTCAACGCGCTTGATGGAGTCGATTCCCAGGTCCGCCTCGATGTCCATGTCCAGGGCCAGCATTTCCACGGGATACCCGGTCAGGTGGCTGACGACTTCCAGCAGGCAGGCTTCAATGCCGGGATCTTTTTTCGCTGGTTCTGAAGTCTCGACAGGCGCTTCCATGGGATGAAGATTAATGTCTGCTGTCATCTGCCCGCTGTCGTCCGCCGTCTGCCGGTTGACCTCTGTTTCCGGTTCCCTGACCTCCGGCGGTAAAATGGAAACCCCCAAAGAAGCCTCGGCGATTCGCCGGGTATGGTCCATCATCTTTTGAAGGGTTCTGCTGGCTTCGGTCTGGGTCTGAAGGAAAAGCTTGTGGGTTTCGGCGGTCTGAAACTGAAGCGACTGCATGGACTTGAGGCCTTCCTGAACAGCCTGTAACGCATGGGAAATGATATCCGGAGAAGGTTCAGTCCTGACAGATGGTTGATCTGCAAACAAAGTTCTGGGTTTCGGGCTCATGGAGATTTCCAAAGGTTCCACCCCTTCCCGGGGTGTACTTAAAGGTTGAGGATTCGGTAATTCCGGTATATTCGTGATGCGGTCTGAAGTTTGGGAATTCACCCGGTCCGCCGAAGGCCTGGCGTCGGGATTCTGATAGTTGGCGCCGGATAGGGAAACCTTCATCAGGGGTTTTCTGACAGGAGCATCGGATTCTCCCGCCTCCCAGCAAGGGAGCCGGACCGGATATCCCGTTGCCGCCAGCCGGCAGAGGACTTTTGCCAGATCAACCCGGGCGGAGTCCTTTCCGGAGGTTGCGTCCATGGCAACCGCTGTCACCGGTCGATTTTTCAGGATCGATCGGACCAGTCCGGTGAGAATCGGGCGGGGCCCGACTTCGATAAATGTGCGAACGCCCATTTCATAAAGGTGTTCAATGGCGGCAAGAAACTGCACCGGATGCGTGATTTGCTGTCCCAGCAGGGTTTTGGTGGCTTGCAGATCTTCCGGATAAGGGTTTCCGGTCACGTTGGCGATGACGGGTATTTTTGATGGCCGGATGTCGATGGATTCCAGAAAAGCGCTGAAGGGTTTGCCGGCATCCTGAACCAGGGGACTGTGAAAGGCAGCCGCGACCGGCAGGCGAACCGCTGAAAGTCCTTTTTCAAGGCATAGGGCTTCAGCCCGGGTAATCGCATCGCGAGATCCGGAAAGCACACCCTGAAAGGGGCTGTTTATATTGGCCAGGGTAATTGGAAAGGGGGCGCTCCGGGTCAGGGCCTTCAGGTCTTCAATCGGCGCTTTGACGGCAATCATGATTCCGGCTGCCTCCCTGCTTCCGGCAGTTTCCATGAAATGGCCCCTGGCTGCGGACAGTTTCAGAAAGTTTTCCGGAGAAATCCAGCCGGCGGACGCAAGGGCCGTCAATTCTCCGAAACTGTGACCGCAGGTTGCATCCGGCGTGACGCCGAAGTGCTCAAGAATTTTTATCATTCCCAGGCTGACAGCCCCGATGGCCGGCTGAGCTATGCGGGTGGATTGCAGCGCCTTTTTACGGGATTGTATTTTCGATGAATCGGAAGCGGAAGGCGGATAAATCCGGTCGCTGAGCTTAAGAAAAGGCGTTTCAGTGGGCTTCAGGCCGGCTGAAAATGAGGAAAATGCTTCATCAGCCGCATCGATTGCGTCCATTACCTGCGGAAACATGCAGGCCAGTTCCCGGGCCATCCCCACATACTGACTTCCCTGTCCGGGAAATAAAAAACCGATTTTACCCTCCAGAGGGGCGCCTCCATAAAAGAGGTTGGCTGTGTTCCAGAAAGGCCGGTCCTTGTGAAGATCCAGGGCCGAGAGGGCTTCTGAACAGGCCATCTGCAGATCATCGGCCCAGGATGCGTCCGGGTTGCCGGTTTGATGAAGGAGGATCAGCAGACGGCAGGGATCTTTGGCGGAAAACGTGCCGCGGGATTTTGCCGCAAGAACGGAAAATCCGGTATTCGAGAGTCCTTTTGAAGCTTTGGCCTTCCAGTCAGTCAAATCTTTTTTGATGGCTTCCGGCGTCGGGCCGGACAGCGGCAGAATCTCAACAGACCCGTCCCAAATGATCTCGGATTTTTGACGGTCATATTCTTCCAGAACCGCATGAAAATTGCTGCCTCCGAATCCAAAGGCGCTGACTCCGGCCCGTCTGGGATGCTTCTTTCCGGAAAGCCAGGGTGTTGCAATGGAATTCAGATAAAACGGGCTGTCTTCGATGTTCAGGTTCGGATCCGGCTCGGAGGCTTTCAGCGTCGGCGGAATCACCTTGTGATACAGGGACAAGGCGGCCTTGATCAGGCCTGCGGAGCCTGCCGCGGCCTTGGTGTGACCGATCATGGATTTAATGGACCCAATTGCGCATCTTTGTATTGTGTCAGGGCCTGCCGGCGGGAATTCGCTGAAAACCTGCTTTAAAGCGGTGAATTCCACCATGTCTCCCACGCGGGTGCCGGTGCCGTGAGCCTCGATTAATTCGATCGTGCCGGGATCAATGCCGGCCTGCTGGTAGGCGGAGCGAAGCGCCCTTGCCTGGCCTTCAGCCCGGGGTGCGTAAATGCTCTGGGATTTGGCATCGCTTGAGGTGCCCATTCCCTTGATGACCGCATAAATTCGGTCGTTGTCTCTTTCGGCATCCGCCAGGCGCTTTAATACCACCATGCCTAGCCCTTCTCCCAGCAGAGTGCCATCCGCATGCTTTGAAAACGGACGGACATCGCCGGAGGGTGAAAGAATCTGGGTCCGGGAAAAGCACATGTGCATGAAAATGTCGTTCAAGGTATCCACGCCGCCGGTGATGACCATGTCCGACCGGGAGGTGATCAGCTCCATCATGGCCAGGTGAACGGCGCTGAGCGAACTGGCGCAGGCCGCGTCCACCACGCAGTTGGTGCCGCCCAGGTCCAGCCGGTTGCAGATGCGTCCGGCAACCACATTGCCCAGAAGTCCCGGAAAGGAATTTTCCTGCCAGGGAACAAAACCGCTGGATATCCGTTCCATGATCTCACTGATTTTATCCGGTGAGAGCCCGGAGTCTTTCAGGGCTTTTCGCCATACCGGGTGACCTAGGCGGGCGCCAAGCGGAATCACGAGCTCCTGTGTTCCCGTAACGCCCAGAATCACGCTCGTCCGATTGCGGTCAAAAGGTCGCTCTGCTCCATAACCCGCATCGGTCATGGCCATTTTGGCCGTCACCAGACCCAGCATCTGGGAGCTGTCCGTGGCCTCCAGAATCGAAGGCGGAATTCCGAATTCAGAGGGATCGAAATCGATGGGAGATAAAAAACCGCCTCTTTTGCTGTAAACATGATCCGGCGTTCTGGGGTCCGGATCGAAATAATCATCCGGAGACCAGTGGGTTGGAGGAACATCGGTGATGGCGTCGTGGCCGTGAACGATCAGCCGCCAGAATCCTTTGGCAGTGGGGGATTTTGGAAAGATGCACCCGATGCCGATGATGGCGATCGGGGGGATCCGGGCCGGTTCAAGCGCCATGAAATCAATCTGTGTTTCTGTTTCTGGCATCAATCGTCTTTATATAAAACTGGGTTACGGCGCATTGCGCCGATTTGTCACAAGAAAAAAGGAGGTCAGCTTCCCTGGAAGCATCAAAAATAACACATATCTTTTATGATATCACGGTTATCCAATAATTATCAATAGATAAGAATTCTATTGCATATATTTTACAATGGCTTTCAGCGGCAGCGGCGAATAGGCGTCCATGTCCGGGGGAAGGGCAACTCCCTGGCATCGAATCCAGTTGGCGCGCGTCAGGATACATGCACCAAACAACAGGTTCATGGCGATGGTGATGGTATCCCGGTTTTCGGGCTTCTCCAGAAACGATCCCAGTGCCCACGCATTGAATGCTCCCATTGTCGGGCCGCACCATATCTGATAATCCATTTTCCGGTCAGGATGTCCGGTTGTCGCCCATCTGGAGGACTGTCCCAGGTAGGAGCGAAAAACAAGTGCCATTTTATGCCGGGGGTCCTGTTCTGCGCGATCCACCTGACGGGGATCACGCTGTAAAAAAAATGCCTTTGTCTGTTGCCATTCGCTGTCCAGGCTGCATTTGAAAACATCCCGCTCAAGTTGAATCCGGTGTTTTTCAGGGATGTCTTCCAGCCGGTCATGTGACGTATATAGCTCGTAGAGCTTTGCGGCGCGCTGTGCGAACATGGTGCCGCGCTTTAAAACCTGGACCTTTACCCCCATCTCGAACATGTCGGCTGCCGGCGCCATGGCAACATCCGCCTGTCTGGCTTCTGCCAGGAGGCGGCGGACAGCTTCGGATGTTCCGGCCTCCACGCAGGCCTGATTGACGGACCCGGTCAGGATATATGCCGCGCCCATTGAAAAAGCCGCTGCGGCGGCCTGTGGGGTTCCGATTCCACCTCCCAGCCCGACGGGGATGGACTGCGGATACTGGTGGATCTTGACCCTCTCGTTTCGTAGCGCGATCAGCGTCGGCAGAAGAGAAATCGCAGGCCGGTTGTCGGTATGGCCGCCTGAGTCGGCTTCAGCGGTCAGGCTGTCCGCCATGGGAATATGCCGGGCAAGATCGACCTGTTCCCGGGTCAAGGTTTTCTCCTCCAGCAGTTGCATCAGAAATTTTTCCGGAGGGGGTGAAAAAAATCTCTGGGCGACTTCTTCCCGTGAAACTTTGGCAACCACCTGATTGGGGCAAACGATGTTTCCCATGCTGTCCCGATAAATCCCCGAAACCCGGTAGCGAACCAGGGCAGGGGTCAGATTCAGATATGCGGAAGCGCAGACCTTTCGAATGCCCTGTTTGATGTAAAGGCTGACCAACGCCTCTTCCAGATCCGGGTCTCCGGGGCTGTGAATCAGGTTGAACCCATAGGGAGAATCCCCCAGCTTCCGCTGCACGTCATCAATGGCTTTTTCGACTTCGGCCAGGGTCAGGCCTGCGGCGCCATAAAAACCCATCATGCCGGCTTTTCCCATGGCTTCAAGCATGGCGATCGAGGTGATGCCGTTGGCCATGGCGCCGCCAACATAGGCATACCGTAGATTATGGCGCTTTTTAAACTCGGGATCTCCCAGCCTTTCCGGGGGCAGGGAAGGGGCAAAGGCCAGAACCGGGTGGCGAACTCCGGAAGCGGTCGAGTCTGGCGGCGCACTGGAATCTATCCGGTTTCCAGGCAGTTCAATCGTCAGTGAGCCACCTCTGGCTGCAGCGGGCTGCCCATTTCGATCCACCAGAACAAAGGGTCGGCTCAGGGAGTAGAGGGCGTTTTGAAGCCCTTCAGCATCTGCTTGCGGCGGCGAATCCCCTTGGGTCCAGAACCCGTTATGCCAAGTATTCTGCATCGCATCAATCATGATCGATGCATTCGGCCAAATGATGGTCGGATATTTTTTCCATGCGTTAATTTTTAATCAAAATGTTGACGGGTGTCAAGAAAGATAACCCGCAGGTTTGGGTGATACCTGACTTGAAACTAAAAGCACCGCAGTCATTGCAAAATTTGCGCGATACAGGATTTGCTTGACTTTAGTGTTCCTGTATAGCAAGTTGAGTGCAAACTTAAGATATGTGTCGATTTAAATCAATGAAAGTGGATCATGAACGATAAACCTGTCTGGATAGTATGTATTGGTTTATTCTGTGCATGGTTAGGTACTTCTGTGTACCCGCCTGTATCATTTGCCGGAATATTGACCATTGAAACCCAAACCAGCGTTCAAACAGCCGAGAATCAACTGGAAGTAACGGTTAAAATAACCAACAAGGGAGATGAACCCGCCTATAACACACAGATAAATTTGATTGTTCTGGATGAAAAAACACAAGGCGATGTTAACGCAAAACTGGATCCGGGCAAATCTGATGTCAATACGTTTACCAAAAGGCTCTCTGGCATTGCCGGTGGACGGTATCCATTGACCATAAGAGTAGATTTTCATGATGCGAATTTATATCCTTTTTCAGCCCTTTCAGGCTCAACCTTTTTTCTGGGTAAAGATGTCAACGGCGATATAACGATAATCGGCGATAATCTCTCCCTGGACAAAGAGGGCGTATTAAACTTTCACATCAAAAACATGGAATCCGATCCCATAAATCTCTCAGCAAGCCTTTTTTTACCTAAAGAATTTTCAGCGGCCACCTTGAAAAAAACGTTTCAAATTGATGGCAGATCAGAAAAAAACCTGTCGTTTGACATCCGTAATTTTTCAGCGCGCAATGGCGCCTCATATCCTCTGTATTGCGCGTTTGAATACGACAAAAACAGCATTCATTACACCACGATGGCCAGCGTCTTTGTAACAATAAAAGTTGCAGAGGGATGGTTTCGCAGTCTGAATTGGGTTTGGACCGGCACGATAATTGTTCTGATCATTATGGCCTGCGGAATATTCATTTTGCAGAAAAAAGCAAAACCAACACCCCGATAAAAGCCCATCCAGATGCAAGTCATATTTCACGGCGATGATTTTGGATTGACATCAGGTGTCAATGAAGGCGTTATTCAAGCATTTCAAAATGGCGTTCTGGCAAGCACTTCCATCATTGCCAGCGGCCAGGCTGTTGATGAGGCCATTGGGTTAGCGCTCATGCACCCTGACCTGGATGTCGGAATTCATCTGGTATTATCCGATGAAAACCCTGTTCATAAAACGAGTTCTCTTTCTTGTCCTCAATTGTCCGATGAAAGATTTCCTTCCCGACAACGGCTTCTGTTAAACCTGTTAAACGGGCGTATAACAGTTCAACAGGCTGAAAAGGAATGGCGCGCCCAAATCGAAAAAATTCTCTCTGCCGGCATACCTGTCAGCCATCTGGACAGCCATCAGCATGTTCATCTATATCCGTATCTTTTCCCCTTGTCTGTAAGACTCGGCATTGAATACAACATCCCCTTCATTCGTTCCCGCATCCTGGATCCGATTCTATTCATAAAAAACGCCGGACGTTTTATGGACGCCATGATACTCAGATGCTGGGCAGCCGGTTATGTTTCGAATGTAAGAATCAGGCCGTTGAAAAGTATTCCCTCAATCGGATTTCTTCATGCCGGAGGAAAACTGAATCAGATCATCCTGATCAACGCATTGAAAACACTTGATAAAAAAGCCTACCCCGCTGTTGAAGTCATGCTTCATCCCGGCACGGGAGATCCGTATACGCATTCGCGTTACCGGCACTGGCGCTATAACTGGAAAAATGATCTGGATTTGTCTGTTGACCCTTTGACGGTTCAGCTTCTGGAACATATGGGCATTACGCCCGTATCCTTTGTGCAGCTTCATCAAGCCACGCAACGTCGGCTGAAAGGCTTGTAACCGGATGAACCGAACCTGGCGGATACGTTCCTATCGTGAAGGGGATGAGCATCAGATCGTTCAGCTCAGAAAAACTGTTTTTGGCGATATTGATGCGGTACGGCTGAACATTTCGACATGGAACTGGCAATTCAAAAACAATCCAGCCGGAAATGCCTGGATATACGTTGCTGAAGATCAAGGGAAAATCGTAGGACAATACACCGCCATTCCAACCCGGGTTTTATGGAAAGGACGGGAGCAGCTGTTTGCTTTCTCATGCGATACCATGACACATCCGGATTATCGCAATCAGGGCATGTTCTCGATGCTTGCCGGTGAATTGTATGGTTTCATATCCCGGCAACACAATGTTGAAACCGTATGGGGATTCCCCAATAACCAGTCATTGCCAGGATTTATCAGGCGATTAAACTGGAAAGTGATTGCCCGGTATTCATTGAGGATAACCCCGCTCAGGCCGCTTCGGATGCTGCGCCCTTATTCCCGGCTTATTCAACGGTTGACGCCGGCATCCGGCAAACCGACCCATCCGCCGATATCCCGCTCGTATGTGATCAATCCGGGTGTCGAAGTTTTCTCCATTCAAGAATTCTGCCATGAATTCGATGAAATATGGGACCGGTATAAGCCTCTTTCCCATATCGTCCAGATCAGGGATAGCCGTTATCTGAACTGGCGGTATGTCGAACTTCCGGAATTTGGTTATGTTTCATTCGCCGTTCGACACCACGGCAGACTGGCAGGATATCTGGTCATCCGGCTTCTGGAACTGAAAGGGCATTATTTCGGCGTGCTGATGGATTGTTTTCCCATTCCCATGGTGAATGAGGATGTGACATTGCGTTTGCTGAGATTCGTACGTCGGTATTGTGGGTTGAATGGCGCGGAGTTTGTCGCTTTTCTTCTGCCCGATCATGCCCGGAAACATCTCAACAGGATGGGCGCCATTACAATCCCCGACAAATTCAATCCCAGGCCCTGGTATCTGGGTTGCCGGTGTCCAGTGAACCCTCTGGCCAATCCGCCCGATGGCTGGCATATTACGTATGGGGATACAGATATTCTTTAAGGCAGAGTCTGAAAAGGTTTCCGAATTTGTAAATTCCTTCATAAAGCAGATTAAACCGGCTTTCTCTCAAGTCCACGCATGATACGGGAATCTCTGTGAGTTTACTGCCATTGCGGCTTGCTTTGTAAATGATGTTCACTACGTAAAAAGTATGCCTGTCCATGCAATCCAGATATTGCTGGGCAAGCTCTTTTCGATATGCTTTCGCTGCAATGGAATAATCATGGAAATCCATATTCAGAAGTCGTTTGGCAATCTGAATAAACAGGTTGCTGGCGGCGCGGCGAATCCAGGATCGATGCTGGTTTCCGGATATTTTGGAACCAATGACCATGTCATGGTCATCCAGCAGATGGTAACTTTTTTCAATGAAATTCAGTTCAATGGACAGATCCATATCCACGGTGACGATGCGATCGTACCTGGCATGTTTTACCGCTGCCACAAACGCTGCGCCCACGCCTTTTTGGGGCAGGTGAAACCAGCTCAATTCGGGACACCTCCTGGAAAGCTCCGAAACGATAGCTACTGTCCGGTCAAATGAGCCATTACTGCCAATAAGTATTTCATAGGGGATGTCCAGGTTACTCATAAACCGGATAAGCCGCATCGTGTTTGACGTCAGAAGCGATTCTTCATTGTAAACCGGGATAAAAACCGTCAGGCCCTCCATTTTCTTCATCGCAGATAAAAATCCTTTATCCGGTCCCTTGCATATTGCGCCCAGATTTCCGTGGGGAAATCCCGAATGGTTTTTTCAAAAAACACGTGCGCTTTATCCATCTGTCCGGTTTTAACATAACAAATTCCCATATGATAACAGGACTCAGCGGCCTTGCGGGTTTCCGGATAGGATTTCAGAAGCCGGTTCAAAGCGTTGAGGGTATTCTCCCAGTCATTTTCCCTGTAAAAACACATGGCGTACATAAAGCCTGCATCGTCAGCCACAATAGACTGCGGATAGGCATCCATCACTTCCTTGAACATCGTTTTTGCGCTGGAATAATCCTTTCCGGTAAAAAAAGCCACTCCCTTGTCATACGGCAGCGAGGGATATCCCGGGGCGTGAAAGATCAAAAAATATCCCAGCGAAAACAGCACAACAATCATCATGGCAATGATCCACCGGGTTCCCCGGACATACCATTTTACAACCCAAGACATCCGGGGACGAAAACAGGCAAACCGGGAAATGATCAACCCGATCAGTCCCAAACAGGTCAATGCCGCACCCGTATAATCCGGCCAGGTCCTGCCGTAATACAAGCGGACATGAGATGAATTGGGATATATCATCATGAAGGCAGGGGAAGCCAGATAGATTTGATCGGCGCCTTCCACTTTCCAGTTGGGGTGATAGGAGATTTTAATCCAGAGAGGGCTGCCAATAACCGCACCGTCAATCAGAATTTCTTCTTCCGCGATGGTTTCCCTGGCCGGAAAGGCGTTTGCTACCGACTCGACCGGAATGTCCTCGGGGTCAAACCGGTCCGGAATGCAAAATCTGAGTCGATCCGCGCTTTCAACCGTATCTTTGAATACAAGCGGTATGGATAAATCGCTCAGCCGGAACCACCGGTAAGACTGCATCCTCCAGTCTTTTGCCGGAACAAGAACGGGTTTATGAAACACCGGCGCTGCATATCGATTGGGAGCGGTTGTGGATTCATACACGTCATAAAGTCCGAAGCGATCCCGGAAATTCAGCAAAGCATTCTCTCTGGCGGCTTCATGTGTCTTTATTTCCGCGACGATAAAATCACGAACATTGAACACGTTCAAATGTTCGATCCCGCGTTTCAGATTGAATCGGGAATAATTGTAGTCCGGTATGGGGGTTGATGGAAACTGGGATATCTCGGATTGAATATAATAGATAAACGGACTGTTCAAGCTGGCCTGAATATAAACGCCTTCAAGCGTGGAGCGACCGGAAAACAGGGGCAATGATTCAAAGGCGCGCACCGTTCCAGCATTATCGTGGCTCTGACTGTGTTCATACACCACACGCGGATCCTGCATCGTTCCCTTCAAAAAAGCATTGGTCGCTGAAAAAGCGCTCCAATTGGGTTTGTTTTCAAACCCTTCATAATTGAAGCGGCTCCAGCTCCGGATCGATTTTTCCTGACTGTCCATCCAAAGCAGCGATGTCAGCGAGGCGATGCAGGCGATCAGGACTGTCACGGTTTGGGAGTGTTTGCGCAGCCGTGCAAACATCAGCGCGCTTCCCGTTATCAAAAAAAACTGAAAAAAGGGAAGAAACCGAACATCCACAACCCCCAGCCGATAACCAATGCCGTACAGTCCCGCCCCGCAGCCAATCATGAACCAGACATATGCAACAGGAGTCAGCGGGGGGCGCCCCGGCTTTCGAAACGTCATTGCCGCCCATCCCGCATGGATAGAACATAACAGGATAAACGGCAGGAAAATCAGCGGAAAAATCTCTCTGAGCACTTGTTTCAGATCGGAAAAAATCCACAGGATGCTGAAGCGGGTTGTATAAGGAAGAAACGCCAATAGCGGTAAAAGCCAAGCCCCCATCAACAGTATCGCCAGCATATGCATCTGAACCAATTTGATCAGGTTTTGTCTGAACCGGCCGGGAACAAGCAGAAAAAACAGGGACGCAAACCCGTCGAAAAGAAGGGTGTAACCGTGACAAAGTCCAATCAGGGCCAGAAGGATTCCGCACTTCAGGCAGCTTTTTTTCTGCATCATGGCGTCATATACCAGCCCAAGCCATAGCACTGAAAGAGAAAAACCGATGCCATAACAGAATTCACCGGCCAGGGTGCTGGGTATATTACCACCCCACATGGAATTGCCTTCATTCAGTAAAAAAGCCAGGCTGATGGTGGCGCCGATGATGGGAACGGGAAACGGTTGGCGGAGAAGACGAAAAAACAGATAGGTACAGCTCGGAAGAAGAAAAATGCCTGCTACGGAAACCAGTTTGAATGCGATTTGAAGCGGCAGGGTCCATGACAGGACAGCCATTACCAGAAAAGGAAGCGGAAAATAGTATTGAAGAATCGGAAAACCACCCAGGTTGCCCTGACACCAGCCGGACAGTTTGCCATGTGGCAGCAGATAATCTCTGAGATACTGGGCTGTAAAATAATGAGAAGCTGTATCCCCGCCTGCAGTGATTGTCAATGAAAACAGATTGGTGTAATCAATATATGAAAACAGGAAACAAACGATAAACGCCAGTACGGCTCCGTCAAAGAGAATCTCTGCGTTTTCAATATGCCCCAGTTTCATAAACTTCTCAATCTGTCTTGATGTCGTTTCCGGAATTGAAAAATACTGTCCTTGAAATCATATCAACCATATATCCATAAAAAGCAAGGAGTCAATACCCATTCATCCCCCCGATGAATTCAAAATAACTATTGACTTATGTATTTGATCATGTTTGAGAATATCGGCACAAATGACGTTGAGGACGTATTCACCCAGCACCGGATTCCAATGACCTGAGCCGTTTTAAGAATTCACCGATTGCCGGACCGTATGCGGTTCACGTCGGTTGTGACACGGGCGTAACTACCATTAATGAAACGAAATTACCGTTGGGAAATTATTTTTGTCACCCTCTCCACAATGGTAATGATCAGCCTGTATTTTCTGGTTGTCCCGTTTCTGGAATTTGTTGAATTAAAGGCATGGGATCTTCATTTTAAACAGCGTGGAGTCATTAAGCCTTCCGGAAAGGTTGCATTTGTTGCCATTGACGAAGAAAGCGTCAACCGGGAAGGAAGATGGCCCTGGCCCAGACGAAACATCGCTATGCTGTTAAAGTCTGTTCAGGAGTATGGCGCCAGGGTTATCGGACTGGATATGGGTTTTTTTGAAGAAGATCTCAATCTGCGTCAACATGCCATTTTAGATATCAAAACAAAACTCCAGAGCGATCCGCCTTTTGCCGCCGGATCGATCATCGACCGGCTCGATGCGCTTGCAAAAAATGAAGATGACGACGTCATCCTGTCCACAACCATCAAACAATCATCCACTCCCATAGTTCTAGGGCATTTTTTTTATTTCGATAAAAACGCTTTTTATCCCCCTTCCCCACCTCTGGCAGTTCTTGACAAAACCAAACTTTCCGCTGTTCGCATCATTGAGAATCCGTCTGCCGGATGTTTCGATGAAGCGGTGGGAATGGAAGTGAATATCCCGATAATCGAACAGGCAGCGGCACATACCGGCAGCTTCAATGTATTCGCCGACCCGGATGGAACCGTTCGGTGGATGCCGCTTGTGATTCGATATGAAAACCGGCTCTTCCCCTCTCTGGCACTGGAAACGTTAACAGCCGGATTTCCGGAAAATCCGGTTGTCGTGTCTTTGGATTATCAGGGGATTCAGCGTATTAATTTGGGTGCGGTTTCCATTCCAACCAATAGCCGGGGAGAACTTCTCATCAATCATTATGGTTCAGCGTATCAGTTTCCCCATTTTTCCGCTGTTCAATTCATGCGGCATGAGGCGCCTGCGGATTGCCTCAGAGATCGCATCGTCATTATCGGAATGACCACCGAAGGTCTTCACGATATGCGACCGACGCCATTTTATCCAGCATTCCCGGGCGTTGAACTCCATTGCGCCGTTATTGAAAATATTTTGAATCAACAATTTCTGAATCGTTCGGACCGTATTGCGCCGTTATTCGATATGGCTGCAATCATCAGCGTCGGCTTTGTATTTTTGCTTTTTTCTTTTATTTGGCAGGGGATTCTGCCGATGACCACCGTAATGATAATTCTGGCGGGAAGCTACATCGGCATCACACATCTGGCTTTTCTAAGCATTGGAACCTGGTTGAGTCATGTCTATCCCGTATTCAATCTATTGCTGTCTTATACGGGGATTTCCGTACGCCGGTTTTTGAGGGAAGAAAAGGAAAAACACAAGATCCGTCAAACATTTGGCTTATATGTCCATCGCTCCGTTGTCGAAGAAATGCTCGAACATCCTGAACGACTTCACCTGGGCGGTGAAAAGAAAGAACTTTCCGTTCTATTTTCAGACATCCGGGGGTTTACGAGCCTGTCGGAAAAAATCCCTCCGGAGGAACTTGTCCCCCAGTTAAATGAGTATCTGACGCGCATGACACATGTGGTGTTTGAACAGCACGGAACTCTCGATAAATATATCGGCGACGCCATCATGGCCATTTTCGGCGCTCCCCTGATGCAGGAAGATCACCCCTACAGGGCCTGCTGCACAGCGCTTGATATGACAAAAAACCTTGAGGAGCTTCAGGATTCCTGGCGGAAGCAGGGAAAGCCGATCCTTCATATCGGCATAGGCATCAATTCCGGCTGGATGATTGTCGGAAATATGGGATCGGAGCGCAGATTCGATTACACGGTTCTGGGAGACAATGTCAATCTGGCATCAAGGCTTGAGGGATTGACCAAGATTTACGGCGTACCCATCATTGTCAGTGAAACAACCTGGGAATCGGTAAAACATCATCTTGTTGGCAGAGAATTGGATGTCGTCCAGGTCAAAGGCAAGCAGGATCCGGTATCCATATTTCAGATTTTGGGCAGAATCAGTGATCGGGCTGTTTTTGATGCACCTCTCGAGATATTCCGTAAAGGAATGGAAAATTATAGAAGTCGAAACTGGGCTGAAGCTCAGACTTTGTTCAAACATGTTGAAGACTGGTGGCCCGGCGATCCGCCTTCATGTCTGTATCAGCTGCGATGCAGGGAACTGTTGGCAAAACCGCCCGGAAAAGACTGGCGTTTTGTCACCACCGACCGCCGACAGATAATGTATTCAGGCCGGTTATTTGAGAGCCAATGAGGTTGCCACATATCGTTGTAGGGTTAATATGACGTTTTCACGGTAAAAATCCTTCAAGAACGGAGATGAAAATGAGAAAAGGGCTTATCGTACTGTTCATTATTTCCACTTTTTTTCCATGCCTTGCAAATGCGACCTATCATATCCAATATTTTTCCGTTCAAAACAGGACGTATGAAAACGGCAACCAATTGAATCGGCTGCAATTCAATGTTGTTGACGCCAATAATCTGCCTCCATCAGCGGATGTACTGGGATCAGTCGTTTTGACTGATCCCAACGGTAAAAATGTGGCCTTTACAACGCCGCTCATATTTCACAGCGTTTGGGAAACAAACAATTATTATGACACCAATACGGGTCAGTTTATATACACGCCCTTCTACCTTTACAGTTATTACGCACCCAATTTTTCGGATCAACTGATTCCTGGTACCTATCACCTGACATTTACCGATAAGGATGGGCAAATCTCCCAATCAAATTATCTCTTCAATAAAATTGTGGATCTGCCGATTATTCCGTCCAGTTCCTATAGCTATTATCGAGATCAATATGGGAATTTTATCTTTCAATGGCAGGTTCCAAATATTGATCCAGGGATTCAGGCATCTGCAGGTGCTTGGATCAGTATTTATGATGCACAGGGAAATTATGTGGGTGAACTTTTTGTAAGGGTGCCCACTAACTTGGGGCGGATGGTCGTTCCCAAGGAGAATTTTGATCAGGTCCTGTCTATGGGAAAAACATTCAAACTGGGAACCCGTATCAATACCAATGACAGCAATAACCGCGCTTATTCAAATGAAGTTCCGTTGGTGACGCTGGTGCCGGATACCGGGCAGACGAAATGCTATGATGCCGCCGGCAACGAAATCACCTGCCCCTTGCCCGGCCAGGCCCTCTATGGCCAGGACACCAATTACAGCATCAACCCGATGTCCTACACCAAGATGGATGGCAGCGGCAATGTGCTGCCGGACTCCGCCACGTCCTGGGCCATGGTAATGGACAATGTCACCGGGCTGATCTGGGAAGTGAAGACCAATATGGATGGGATCAAAAACTACAACGATCCTCACGATGCGGACAACACCTACACCTGGTACGACAGCAACCCGGATACAAATGGCGGCAATGCCGGCACGCCAGGAAATGGCACGGATACCGAAGCCTTTATTAAAGCCCTGAATGATGCCAACTTTGGCGGATACAGTGACTGGAGACTTCCCACCGTCAAGGAACTGGCGTATATTGTCAACTACGGCAACCAACCTCCCGCCCCAACGATAGATGCCGGGTATTTTCCCAATACCCAACTGGCCTGGTATTGGTCTTCTACTACCACTGCAAGCAGTACCGACACCGCGTGGACAGTGAATTTCTACGGCGGCTTTGATGCCAATAACAGTAAGAGCTCCGTAGAAAACTGGTTTGGATTTACCCGTGCAGTCAGGGGCGGACTGTTTACGGGAACTTCAACTGCCGATGGCGTTTATAAGAATAACGGCGATGGAACGGTTACGGATACTTCCACAGGGCTGATGTGGCAGCAGGGAACAGCTGAAAATTATTCAATGAACTGGACGCAGGCCCTGTCATATTGTGAAAGTCTGAATCTTGGCGGTCATACGGACTGGCGGCTGCCCACAATCAAGGAATTACGCTCACTTGTGGATTACAGCCGATCCAATCCATCCATCAATACGGCGTATTTTCCGAATACGCAGACACCCTCCTTTTATTGGGCCGCTACTACCCTCGTGAACGAGCCCTACAGTGCGTGGAACGTAAGTTTCAGCGACGGCAATGGCTGGGGCAACCCCATCTACTCCAATAAGGAGGGCGATGTCGGTTGTGTCCGTGCAGTGCGGCGTGGGCAGGCCGGGGCATTGGGTGATCCGATTCTTTCCGTGAGTCCTGCCAACCGGGGTGCAGCCAAAGAAGCGGGCGCAACCTCATTCAGCGTTTCCAACACCGGAACTGAGACCCTGTCCTGGACAGCCGCAGTGGCATCAGGCGGCAGTTGGCTTTCGATTACATCGGGGGCCAGCGGAACCGGGGCCGGCACCATTACCTGCGCTTTTGATGCCAATACCGGCGCTTCCGCACGTACCGGCGCTTCCGCACGTACCGGCGTCGTGATGGTGACGGCAACGGGGGCGGGAGCGACCGGCAGTCCAAAATTTGTTACGGTGACTCAGGCGGGAACAGGTATATCACCGGTGCCGGATACCGGGCAGACGAAATGCTATGATGGCGCCGGCAATGTGATTACCTGCCCCTCTCCCGGCCAGGCCCTCTTCGGCCAAGACGCCAGCTACGCCATCAAATCGCCTTCCTACACCAAGCTGGACAGCAGCGGCAATCCGCTGCCGGATTCCGCCACGTCCTGGGTCATGGTACAGGACAATGTCACCGGGTTGATCTGGGAGATGAAATCCAACAAGGATGGGGTCAAAAACTACACCGATCCTCACGATGCCGACAACACCTACACCTGGTACGACAGCAACCCGGCTACCAATGGCGGCTATGCTGGCTCACAATCCAGCGGCACGAATAATACCGAAGGCGTTATTAAAGCATTGAACTATGCGCATTTTGGCGGCTATAGCGACTGGAGGCTTCCCACCATCAAAGAACTGGCCTATATCATAAACTACGATATTGCATTGCCGGGGCCGACCATCAATACCACTTTTTTCCCAGACACCCAATCATACTTTTATTGGTCCTCTACTTCCATTGCAAACTATTCGACCTATGCGTGGGGTGTGTCCTTCTACCACGGTGGAGACATCTACTGCAGTAAGTACAACTCCAATTTCAACTATGTTCGTGCCGTTCGTGGAGGACAGTCCGGGCCATCGGGTAATTTTACGGATAACGGCGATGGTACGGTAACAGACGCATCCACAGGCCTGATGTGGCAGAAAGCCGGTTCTTCCAACAAAACCTGGGATCAAGCCCTGGCCTATTGTGAAAGGCTGAATCTTGGCGCTTGTACGGACTGGCGGCTGCCTACTGCAAAAGAATTGCGAAGCCTGGTGGATTACAGCCGCTGTAATCCGGCTGTCGATACCACGTACTTTCCGGATACGGCTTCATCCTTATATTGGTCCTCTACTACCAACGTGTCCTATGCGGACAGCGCTTGGGGCGGGGTCTTCTCTGACGGCAGCGACGGCGACGACTATAAGACCGGCTACAAATACGTTCGCGCTGTTCGTGGCGGGGTGCCTTTCCCACCCGCTCCTGACATTAAAGCCAATGGGCAGGATGGACCGATAACCGTCTCCTCAGGAACGCCTGTTTCCATAACAGCAAGCCTTGCGCCCGGAGACCAGAATGGGAAACCCGCTGACTGGTGGATTGCTTACAGCTCGCCTGCCGGCTGGTATTCGCTCAATTCAAACGGATGGACGCCGGGAATTAATTTATTTGCTCAATATCCACTGGTTAACCTATCCTCTGTGGCGATTTATTCCAGCACTTTCCCTGTTGGAGACTACACATTCTACTTCCTTGTGGATATGACAGCCGACGGCATGGTTGATTCACCGTTTTATTACGATGTTGTTCAGGTTCATGTCGTCAATTAGAATGCGTTCACACTTTTCTTTTATAAGGGGGCTTTATGGGTAAGGTCCTCAGTATGTTAAATTGAAATAAATTTAGTCGTTACAGAGTTTAACGATGACATTACCTGGTAAAATCTTTCAAGAACGGAGATAGAAATGAAAAAAGGACTTCTCGTACTGTTCATCATTTCCACATTTTTTCCATGTCTTGCAAATGCGACCTATCACCTCAATTATTTTGCTGTCTATAACCAGATGGCTGAGAACGGAACACAATTTAACAGGCTGGCATTCGATGTTGTGAACGTCAACAACCAGTATCCATCAACGGATGTTCTGGGCTCGGTAGTTTTGACTGATCCCAACGGCAAAAAAGTGAGCATAACAATTCCCGTCAATTTTCTCAGCAGTTGGGAAGAAAACGGCTATTATAATACCAGTAGCCTTCAGTGGGTATACCCACCATTCTATCTTTATGGATGGTACGGAACTGAATTTTCGGATCAACTGATCACCGGTACCTATCACCTGACATTTACCGATACGGATGGCGAAATTTCCCAAAAAGAATTTGTATTTAATAAAATCGTAAACCTGCCGATTATTCCATCCTCCTTTACTTATTATCGAGATAATAATGGGAATTTTATCTGGCACTGGCAGGTACCATATATCGATCCAAATATTCAGACATCCGTAAAGGCACAAATCCGGGCTTATGACGAAAATGATAATTATATGGGCGAGATTTTTGTGAGCGTACCCACTAATATGGGGTATGTGTTCGTTCCCAGAGATATATTCAATGAGGCTTTGGTGATGGGGAAAACGCTCAAATTGGTAACTCAAATTAGAACCAATGACAACAATAACCGCGCCTATTCTACCGAAGTACCATTGGTGATACAAGGAGCAGCAGCGGCCCTCACTTATTTTTACGTTCAAAATCGGACAACTGAGAACGGCAAAAAATATAACCGGCTGGGATTCGAATGTAAGGATGTCAATAACCAGTACATATCAACCAATGTTCTGGGTTCGGTAGTTTTGACTGATCCTAATGGTAAAATTGTGAACTTAACAACGCCTGTCAATTTTGGTACGGGTTATACTACGGACAGTTATTATGACGCCAGCAATGGTCGTTGGATCTACTCGGCCCCTTATTTTTATAGTCAATACTCGGCTGAATTTTCGGATCAACTGATCACAGGTACTTATCGCCTGACATTTACCGATACGGACGGCAAAATCTCCCAAATGAATTATTCATTCAATAAAATTGTGGATCTGCCGATTATTCCGTCCAGATCCTATCATTATTATCGCGACCAGGATGGGAATTTTCTCTGGGATTGGCAGGTCCAATATGTCGATCCAACGATTCAGACATCCGTAAGGGCCTGGATCACTATTTATGACGCGCAGGGGAATTATTGGGGGGAGCTTTGGGTAAAGGTGCCCACAAACATGGGGTGGCTGTTTGTCCCCAAGGAAATATATGATGTGGTCTTGTCGATGGGGAGAACGTTCTCATTGCAAACCCAGATCAGAACCGACGACAACAACAACCGCGCCTTTTCAAACGCAGTCCCGATGTCCAATTTGTGCGTGAACCCGGTTTTCCTGGATGTGTCAAAAGATGCCGGGACAACCGCACTCAGCGTTTCCAACCCCGTGTTCAGCGCTTCCAACCCCGCAAGCAGTGCCCCGCCGTGGACAGTCGCGGTGACATCAGGCGCCGATTGGCTTTCGATCACATCGGGGGGCAGCGGAACGAATTTTGGAACCATCAACTGCAGTTTCACTTCGAACACCAGCACCTCGGCTCGAACGGCTAACATCCGGGTGACATCATCACAGGTGTATGTCGATGCTACGGTGACTCAGGCGGGAACAGGCTTGCTGGTGCCGGATACCGGGCAGACGAAATGCTATGATGGCGCTGGCAATGTGATCGCCTGCCCCTCTCCCGGCCAGGCCCTCCATGGCCAGGACGCCAACTACGCCATCCATCCGCCTTCCTACACCAAGCTGGACGGCAGCGGCAACACGCTGCCCGATTCCGCCACGTCCTGGGCCATGGTTAAGGACAATGTCACCGGGCTGATCTGGGAAATGAAAACAAACAAGGATGGAGTCAAAAACTACACCGACCCACACGATGCGGACAACACCTACACCTGGTACGACAGCAACCCGGCCACCAATGGCGGCAATCCAGGCACACCTGGAAACGGCGCGGATACCGAAGCCTTTATTAAAGCCCTGAATGATGCGCATTATGGCGGCTACAGCGACTGGAGACTTCCCACCATCAAGGAACTGGCCTATATCATAAACTACGATATCGCATTGCCGGGGCCGACCACCAACACCGCTTATTTCCCGGACACTCAATCCTCCTTGTACTGGTCCGCTACTCCCTACGTATCCGATATGGATTTGGCGTGGGGCGGGTATTTCTACTACGGCATAGCCTACAACTACTATAAGAGTTACAGCGGCTATGTTCGGGCCGTTCGTGGGGGACAGACCGGGCCATCGGCTAATAATTTTACGGTTAACGGCGATGGTACGGTAACAGACGCATCCACAGGCCTGATGTGGCAGCTTGACAGTGCTTCCAACAAGACGTGGGAGCAGGCACTGGCCTATTGTGGAGAACTGAATCTTGGCGCCTATACGGACTGGCGGTTGCCTACTGCAAAGGAATTACGAAGCTTGGTGGATTACAGCCGCTATAATCCGGCAATCAATAGCACGTTTCCGAATACGGTTTCGTTCTATTATTGGTCCGCTACCACCGACGTGGCCCACGCGGAAAATGCGTGGAGCGTGCTCTTTTACGACGGCGACGACAGCGACGACTATAAGGGCTATTTCAATAACGTGCGTGCTGTTCGGGGAGGGGTGCCTCTCTCACCCGCTCCGGACATAAAAGCCAATGGGCAGGATGGGCCGATAACCGTTTCATCCGGAACGCCTGTTTCCATAACAGTAAGCCTTGCACCCGGAGACCAAAAAGGGAAACCCGCTGACTGGTGGCTTGCTTACAGCTCGCCTGCCGGCTGGTATTCGCTCAATTCAAGTGGATTCCTGACTCCAGGAATCAGTTTATTCTCTCAAGATCCGCTGTTTAGCCTGTCCGCCGAGGAGATTTATGCCAGTACTCTTCCTGTTGGAGACTATGCCTTCTATTTCGGCGTGGATATGACTCCCAATGGCAGTGTTGATTCACCCTATTATTTCGATGCTGTTCAGATACATGTAGTCAATTAGAACCCGTTAAATTGTATTGACAATTGATGGAGACGCAGGTAAGCAGCCTTGAACATGTAATCATCTCTTTACACCATCATGCATGAGGTTTTATTTCATGAGAATAAGACTCACTCGGCAATCTTTTCTTCTGACAGGTGTTCTTCTTTTTTTTTGCATTAATAATCTTCAAGCGTTACCCCCATCATCAGAAGCTTCGGCTTTTGATTCATTGCAACCAGCGAATTCGCTTGCATCCTCGTCGGCAGAACCTGCTGACGAGGATGGGTCTCTATCCTATACCAATGCCCAGAACGCCATTAACAACAATGATTATTCCAGCGCGATGATATATAGTCAGCAGGCGGTTGCCGCCAATCCGGGCAATCTGGATTATCAATACCTGCTGGGAATTTCATACTTCAAGCTGTCCAAGCTGGATGAGGCTCAAACCATTTTTTTCGCCCTGATCCGCGAAGATTCAATTGCGTTCCAGAAAGTATTTTTCGATCTCTCGGCAGTATATCTTCAAAAAAATGATGAACGGAACGCTTTGAAAATGCTTGAACAAGCGTACACCCTGGATCCGGGACGCGCCGAACTTGAAATGGGTAGTATCTGTTTGAAACAAAAACAGTTTGAGAAGGCATCAGAGCATTTCGAACGCGCAGCACTCCAAAAACCGGAGCTGAAAGCCGAAGCCGCAACGCTGCAGGCAGTGGCTCTGTTGCAATTAAATCAAATATCTGAAGCCAAACGGCTGCTTCTGCAAGTGCTGGAAATGGATTTTACACCAGACAAAATCGCATCGGTTCAGCAACTTATCGACAGCATCAATGAAGCTGAAAAAGCTGACAAACCCTGGCAACTTATAGCCACTCTCGGCTTTCAATATGACAGCAATGTTTTTTTGAACCCCTTGGAAAGCATTGGCGTGAATACCGTACCGGGCGGCGTGCGTAATAATGAAGATGGCCTGTCCATATTTTCATTGACCGGCAGGTACAGATTTTTAAAAAAAGATTCCTGGTCTTTTTGGGGAGCGTACAATCATTATCAAACAAATTACATCAACAATACCGAACTAAACCTCGTGGGTTCAAGGCCATCGCTCCAGTTTGAGTGGGACAGATCGCCGTTTCATGCAGGACTGGAATATGCGTACAGCCATTACTGGGTTTATGGGGAATCCAAGGTGGGCGTTCATTCCCTGCTCCCCAGATTTATGATGGACCACCCCGGCAACTGGCAGACGAATGTTTCAGGGGCTGTGGAATGGAAAATCTATGACGACCCTTATCCCAATGACAGGCATTATCGGATAGCCTTGATGGAAATAAAAATGTTTCCGGAAAGAAAATCCCATATCAGAATGCAATATGCGGCCGATTTTGACGATATCGGCACACAAGGAAGCGCAAACGTGACAGGCCACGAAATTCTGGCAGGCATTCAATATCCATTGTGGTTTGAAAACTGGTTTGCGGATATTTCAGGACGCTACAACTGGAAGTTTTTTGAGTATGACCCAAATATCAGTTTGAACGGTAAAAGGACAGATGAACAAATAAGCGTTGCCCTCATGATTTTTGGACGGCTTTATCCGGGTTTGTATTTAAATCTTGTGGTTCAACCGATATGGAATGACTCCAATATCACCAATCAATATTATCTGGATCCATACGAATATAAAAAGGCGTTGGTCTCATGCTATCTGACATACACTTTCTAAAAAGATATCCTGAACTGATAATTTGTCTGCTCATATCTCTCTTGACATGGGCAACGCCCGAACTGTGGGCGGAAGAGCCAGTTGGAAAAGTCGAAGCGCTTACTGGCGTTGTTCAGATTGAAAGAAACGGGCAGAAACAGCTTGCAAAAATTGGCGATCCTGTATTTCTTCTGGATAAATGGCATACAGAAGCCGATGGCATTGCTGAAATTGTTTTTACAGATACCAGCCTTATCAGACTTACATTCAATACTTCTCTTGAAATCACTGAATATCTGTATCGGCCGGCAGAGAAACAACGCGTCAGCTTGTTTTCACTGATTATCGGCAAGGCCAGATTTATTGTAAAAACCTTGCAGGATTTTAAAGATCAGCGTTTCAGGGTGCAAACACAGACGGCTGTTATTGGAACCCGTGGCACGGATTTTATTGTCTGGGTGAAATCTCCTACCGAAGTTTATGTGTTCTGTCTTGAAAATGCGATTGAGTTATTCAATATAGCTATCATGGATAAGCCGGTCATCTTGACTCCGAACATGATCAGTCAGGTATCCAGAAACAATCAACCGCTTCCGCCCCGATTTGTTACACCTATAGAACGAAAAGAGTTCATGCAGCAAATCCAGATTCCATTGCCGGGAAGCCAGCCGCTTTCCAAATCAGATCAGCGTAGAACATCTACATCAACTCCAACTTCAACCACTAACCCCACCACCACAACCACATTCATACCCATAACCCTACTAACCACCACGACCACCACGACCACCACCACAACGACCACAACCACCACAACACATATCACGACAACCACGACAACGACTGTGCCTTCAACAACCACGACAACTACATTCAGACCTCGGTAAAAGAGGGGCGATTTACATGAAGATAATGGATAGATAAATTCAATATTCACATAACAAAACCGATTTCGTAGTTTTCTGAATTATAATATCAGAGGTGTTTTTCCGCTCCGTCAAAAAGAGAAAGGTCTTATTCCCCAATCATCCGCTTGAATTCCGCAACAGCAGAAACCGCTTGCCGGATCATTTTTTTCCGGCAAGCGGTTGTCCACATCATCATCATTGCCTTTTGTGATCTGATTTTTCGCAGACAACTGCCTGACCATACAAATTATCCTTGACCTGAACGATCATTTTCCCTAAATGATTGAATGGTGATTGTTTTTTGATGTGTTTGATCTGTTATTTCTAATATGATGCGATACATCCCTTTTGATTTGTACGCATTCGAAACCCATAAAAGCGAGACAAGAATGATAAAGATTGCCCTTCCAGATGGAAGCTGTAAAACTTTTGAAGCCCCCCCCTCCGGGACCGACATTGCCATGAGCATCTCCGAGGGTCTGGCCAGAAATTGCGTTGCCATGGAAATCGACGGCCGGCTGGTGGATCTCAGCACAAAGGTTCAAGTTGATGCCTCCGTTCGATTGATTACCACCCAGGATCCGCAAGCCCTGTCCATTTTAAGGCATAGTGCGGCCCACGTCATGGCTCAGGCCATTCTGCACGTGTATAAAGGTGCGAAACTGACCATTGGCCCCGTAGTTGAGGATGGGTTTTATTATGACATTGATATGGAGCCCGTATCGGAAGCTGATTTTTCCAGAATAGAGACGGAAATTCAGCGGATCATTCAGGCCAGAATTCCGTTCCGCCGACGTGAAGTCTCCAAGGCCGAGGCCCTGGCTGTTTATCGGGACGAACCGTATAAGCTGGAGATGATCCAGGATCTGGCCGATGGGACCATTTCCCTGTACGAGCAGGGGGATTTTACGGACCTTTGCAGAGGGCCGCATCTTCCCCACACCGGCTTTGTCAAGGCCATCAAGCTTATGAAGGTGTCCGGAGCTTACTGGCGGGCGGATCAATCCAAGGCCCAGCTTCAGCGGATCTACGGGACGGCGTTTTTTGACAAAAAAGAGCTTAAGGCCCATATCCAGTTTATCGAAGAGGCCAAGAAGCGAAATCATCGAAAAATCGGTGCGGCTTTGGACCTGTTCAGCTTTCATGATGAGGCTCCGGGAATGCCTTTTTTTCATGCCAGGGGGATGGTTATCTGGAATGCCCTGCTGGATTACTGGCGGGTGGAACACCGGACAGCCGGCTATGTGGAGACCAAAACGCCGATCATGCTGAACCGGGGGCTATGGGAGCGCAGCGGTCACTGGGAAAACTACCGTGAGAACATGTACACCAGCCAGGTGGATGAAGTCGAATACGCCATCAAGCCCATGAACTGTCCGGGAGGAATGCTCCTTTACGGGCTGAAGCCCCATTCCTACAAGGATCTTCCCATGCGTGCCGCGGAAATCGGACTCGTGCACCGGCACGAACTGAGCGGTGTGCTGTCGGGTCTTTTCCGGGTTCGGGCGTTTCATCAGGACGACGCCCATATTTTCATGACACCCGATCAGATTGAACCGGAAATCCTGGGGGTTCTGCGGCTGGTTGAAAGAATCTACCATACCTTCGGGCTGGGATTTCATCTGGAGCTCTCCACCCGGCCGGCAAAATCCATTGGAACGGATGAACAATGGGAAGAGGCGACCAACGGATTGAAATCCGCGCTGAACGCATATGGAAAAGCATATAAAATCAATGAGGGAGACGGCGCATTTTACGGTCCCAAGATCGATATCCATATCAAGGACGCTCTGGGCCGCACCTGGCAGTGCGGAACCATTCAACTTGATATGGCGCTGCCGGAACGCTTCAACCTGACCTATGTGGGGAAAGATAATGAAAAACACCGGCCCATCATGATTCATCGGGTGATTTACGGTTCGATTGAACGGTTTTTCGGGATTCTGGTTGAGCATTTCGCCGGGAAATTTCCTTTGTGGCTGGCGCCGGTTCAGGTAGCGATGCTTCCCATCAATGATGAGCTGATTTCCCATGCCGAAGCGGTCAGGAACTTTTTTGAAAAACACGGCATCCGGGTTGAGATTGATGCCCGGACCGAAAGCCTGAACAGGAAAATCCGGGAAGCCCAAATCAGTCAAATACCGGTAATCCTCACGATCGGCGCCAAAGAAAGAGATACGGGGACTCTTTCTGTGAGAACCCTGGATGGAGCGGTTCGATATGGCATGCTTCCGGAAATACTTCTTGAAAAACTGCTTTCGGTGATCCGTGAAAGACAACTTACTCCGACGCTGTTTGAAGCTGAAGAATCCGGGAAGCTTTCCGGGACGGCTTGATGGGAAAGGGTGGGAGTCTAACTTCCTAAGTTGCGGTAAAAATAAGTCTGCGTTCCTCAATGCTCAGCAGCGGACTCTGGAGTCTTACCGGCTCGCCGATGTTCTTGAACAGCAGGTCCCCGTTGCCCAGAAGGTTTTCGGCTCCCTTCTGGTTGAGCAGGATGGCGGCATCGATGCTTTTACTCATCTTCAATCCCACTCTTGCCGGCAGATTGACATCCAGCGTGCCCTTGATGGTCTGCCGGTTCGGGTGCTGGGTGGCGATCATCAGATGAATGCCGGCTGATCTGGCTTTTGCGCCCAGCCTGAAGATCTGGGCCTCGATTTTTTTTCGCGATTCCTTGTCCCGGTTGATCAAATCAAAATACTCATCACAGAGACAGACAATCCGGGGAAGCGATACCCTGGCCTGGTGTTCCAGCCTGTCCACGGTATCGGCCCCGGCTTCCTGAAGCCTCTTGTACCGCCGCTCCATTTCGTCGGCCAACTCTCCAAGAACGCCTTCCGCCGGTTGTTCATCCGGATAGACCAGGGCGGATGGATTCAACAGGAAAGGGGATTCTTTCAGGTCATTGAAAGCATTTCGCTTCGGGTCGATCAGCACCAATCGAAGGGTGTCGGGTGTATTGGTCAGCAGAAGTCCGGCAATCGCGGTTCGCATCCATTCGCTTTTTCCGCTTCCGGTGGTTCCGCCGATCAGGACATGGGCGTTTTCAGGTTCGGCAAGGTCCGCCGTTCTCAGGGTATTGGAAAGATCCACTCCCAGAATGATCTGAGAACAACCAAAGGAAACGTCCGGTTTTGGGAGCTGATTTTGAATGTCTGAAAATTGAATCACCTGACGGTCCGGTCTTTGAATGTCCACCACAACCCGGCCCTCCGAGATGTGAATGTATGGCGGTGCGCTCAGCTCCATCCGGTGCTGAATTTCCCTTCCGATTCCCTGAACGGTTGAAAGCTTTACCCCTTTTCCCAGCCGGATGAAAAACCGGATAAAAGTCGGGCCTGTGACGGGGATGCCATCCAGCGAGATCTCTTTGCCATATTCACTGAAGATGGATACCAGTTGTTCCGCCTGGGACAATACGGAAGGGTTGCTCTGTGGAACCGGAATATTCCGGGGTGAATGCGCTCCGGAAACGGCCCCTCCCGGAAGGACGTCTGCCAACCTGCCAATCAGCTGTTTCAGATGCTTCTGGGCGCTCTGAATCTCATCCGGCATAAAAATCCGTTCCATTTTATCCGGGCTGAAACGGATGTATGCCAAGGCTCCGGAAGAAGCACCGGTCTGCTCTGATAGTATCTGGTGATACAGACAGACCTGAGCCAGGTCCGCCTCCGGACAGGCAAGACCCAACTTGAATTCGACAACGCACCAGTCAGGACAGTTTTGTGCGCTGAGATTTGAATCTTGAGCCGCGCGGAGGGGATTTGGGTTGGCGCTTTGCGGGATTTTCAGAACCAGATCGGCGATCCCGGACAACACGACCGAATCTGTCCATCCTTCTTCAAAAAAAGGTATCGAGACTTCATGCTCCGGACTGAAGATCAGATCAATATTTGCAGGCATGCCAGGATTCCTGGCTTCCCACAACAAGGCGGTTATCCACTCACACATTCCTATAGCAGCCTTCCAGAAGGCGATGACCGATGGGGTCGTATTCCGCAGATGGACCTGTTCTCTTTGAATGGCAGGGCCGATCAACCGTTCATATAGATGTTGAATCAGTCGCTGCCGCCATTGCTGTTCATCGGGGGGTGCTTCAAAAAGGGCCGATTCCCAGTTGTATCGGTCATCATTTCCCAGAAACCGGGCAAAGGATTCATGGAATATCCGCCCCAGAAGCCGGGTAGATGGCACGTTGTCGTCAGATGAATTTGAATGTCCGGCAAGTTGAAGAATTTCCTTCCGGACCTGACTGACAGACAGAAGTACGGGCATGATGGCTCCTTGTTACTGAACAACGTCAAACAGAACGGCCGGCGGGCCTTCCAGATATCCGATTTCGCGGAGATGTTTCTTTACAAACGGTTCCAGACGGGTTGCTTCGATATGGACCCGGTGCGCTGCTTCTGTCAGGGCGATGATCCGCTCTTTTTCCATCAATTCCAGAAGACACTGGAGAAGTTCCTGTTCTTCTGAAGGCATTGGCTCGCTATCGGACAGAATATCATCCATGAAGGCCATCGCAGGATTGGCTTTCAGGGATTTGAACCATTCCCGAACCGTTTTTTCATGAATGGGTTTGCCCTGGTACGTCAGATCCCCGCTTCTGGCGTCACTCAACACGCTTCGCAAGGCATCGAGGGCGGCCAGGGCTTCAAGGGATGGCGTGAACAGCCGGATGTGACGATCATTGAGCTGACGCAAGTACTGATTGACTTTTTTGGCGCCGGGTCTGATGCGAAGTTGGGGATGCCTGAGCAGAACCAGCCGCATCTTTTGTTCATGCGGAAAGTTTTGAACCAATCTCCGAAGCTTTCCGGCCAGGCTGTTCATGTTCTGATGATTGCACAGACAGATGCCGATCTCGGCGTCCGGGCAGGCCATCACCATGTCCACATCCGGGTGAAGCTTCCGGGCCTTTTCCCGGCAGCGATCATCCAGAATATTGACCAGGGAAGGCAGCACGTTTGAAAGCACATCATCCATTTCATCCGGGCCGATGCGGCTGAATGCGTTTTCTTCCAGGGCATCCATTTCATTTTGAAGAAATGTGCCGAGTGGCGGCTCTGAATCAGGCTGCCCGTGACCGGGGCCAGGGCCGGACAGGTTGTCGAAAATGTCCGAGCAGCGGGAAAGGACAGCGCGGCAGGTCCGACCCGCCTCTCCCACAAAATCGGTCATATCCTTTGCAAGGGTCTGAAACAAGGGACTTTTGTCAAACCCTTTATCCTGTATGGCGTCGATCCGGGATGAAATCAATTTAAGCGCCTGACCCCCTGTCAATGTGTCCAGCGTCAGGACATGGCAGGACATGGCGTCAAAATCCGGAAAAGCCACAGCTTTTCTGAGCTCGCCCAGAAAAAAGGTCTGAATACAGGTGACCAGCAGGAGATTTGATGTTTCGTCATGAAGGGTGCGGATGGCCTGGCCGAAACGAAATAGCCCATCGATGTCCTTGGGATAGCGCTGGAGGGCTTCAATCTGGTCAAAAGACAAGACCACGGGAATCGTCGGCCCAGCCAGCCGGCACAGTTCCAGAACCATCTCGCGGGCCAAATCTTCAAGATCATCGGTCTCATCCGGCGGGCGGATCTGAAGTCTGGAATAAGTCGATTCCGGCAGCGAATGCCCCTTCAGCCAGGCGATAACATCCGGGCAATGATGCTGATGAATCAGGTGCAGAAGCGCCTGGCACAGATTCGGGGAAAGACGGGAATCCGTCCGGATGGTTTCGGTAAGGTCGACCAGCGCTTCGAAAGGAACGGCGCGTTTGCGGTACAGGAGATAAAGCCTGCGCATGAACACCAGTTCGAGTTGGGTGCGTCCATTTTTGCCGGGTTTGCCAAGGCTTTCGACCAAACAGGTGCGAAGATGCCTCCAGAGCCGGTTGGGGCTGGTGTGGAGGCGGACCGAACCAAAAACATGAAGATTCGGCAGGGTGAGCGTATAATGCTGAAGCCGATTCAAAACATGGGTTTTCCCGCTTCCGGTTTCGCCGTAAAGAAGAACGGACGTGGTGCGTCCTTCCTTCCGGACCGTATTCATCGCCCTGCAGCATAGGCTGAAAGCATTGGAATGGATTTCAGCGACATCGGCTCCCCCGGGCCGCCAGGGATCTGCTACGATACGGTTTTGAAAGGGGTTGATCATCCGTGATTTCCTTCGCGCAGGACCACCACCACATAATAATTCCCCTGGCCATCTGCAATCATTGTCTCTTTTTCTGAATCGTTCATCTGAGCAGGGTGGGCGTGGTTATTTAAAAAAACTGTTCCCTGTTTCGCAAGGGTCAGAATGGCGCGGTCAAATGCGGATTTGGGTAAATCCAGGGCGTTTCGAAGGTCAGGAATCCAGACTGGCGCCTGTTTTGCAGCGCCGGGAACAATTCTGAGCATGGTTTTGACAATCCGGGTCAAAACCGTTTCAGATACATCCGGTTCAGGCAAAATGGGCTGGAAAGTCTCCTTGTTGTCCACTTCTTCGGAAGGTGAAGCAGCGGTCCGCGAAAGGGGCAGCATTTTTTCAAAAGCCGCAAAAACTTGTTCGGTGCCAATGCCGGCTTTTTTCAGTTTCTGACAGATCCGGTCGAATTCTTTCCGGGTCTTGTCCAGATACAATTTGAGATCCGGGGGATGGGCTGCGTAACGGGATTTTTTGAAACTCCCCCAGGGTGGAATTTCAAATAGCGTTTTTTCTTTAATAAGGGCTGCCAGTGTGGTATTGACGATGCGGGTCAAATGGGTTTTTGAACAGGGAACTGCATCTTTTTTCACGTTTTCCAGCAAAACGGTTTTGGTCAGCATTTGCCGGGAAAGAACGGACAGGATCCTGTCCTGGAAATAGGAGGTTTCGTCCTGATGCCAGAAGCGTTCTTTCCGGCTGCCGGATCCTGCCGGCCACCGATGGATCGTTCCGTACCCGGCTTCCCGTTGAAGCAGTCTGACCAGATCCTGTTTTTTCAGTTGATAGAGTCCGGGAATGTCCTGATGGATTTCATCCGCGGTAATCGGCTTGACGGATCGTTCAATTATTTTTTTCGCGACCATCAGGGTTTCCGGCCGGGAAAGATCGTCGGAAGGCGTTAAGGGCATGTCCATATATCCAACAAAAGGTTGATGAACTCGATAAGGTCACTCTTTTCAACCACCCTTGTCCATTATTTGTCAAGAAAAACCTTTTCATTTTGCACAGAATATCAGAAAGGAGGCCAGTTATGTCAAAAAAAGTCGGGGTATTGTTATCGGGATGCGGTGTGTTTGATGGAGCCGAGATTCATGAGTCTGTTCTGACATTGCTGTTTCTGGACAGGGCAGGGGCAGAGGCGCTGTGTATGGCCCCGAATGTGGACCAGTTTCATGTGATCAATCACCTGACCAATCAGGAAACCAATGAAAAAAGAAACGTCCTGGTGGAATCGGCACGGATTGCAAGGGGAAACATTCGGGACGTCGCCAGGGTAAGTGTATCGGAACTGGACGCCTTGATCCTTCCCGGCGGATTCGGGGCAGCAAAAAATTTGAGCGACTTTGCCTTCAAAGGCCCGGATGCTGTGGTGCAGGCGGATGTTGAACGCCTGATACGGGAAATGGCGGCTGCCGGAAAGCCGATAGGTGCCATTTGTATTGCACCGGCAACCCTTGTTCGTGCCATCGCCGATAAAAAACCGGAGGTCACCATCGGAAACGACCCCGGAACAGCCGCCGGCATCGAGCGCATGGGCGGGCGCCACAAGGACTGCACCGTTGACCGGATTCACGTGGACAAGGCCAACCGCATCGTTTCAACGCCGGCCTATATGCTGGGTTCCGGCATCAAGGATGTGGCGGCCGGCATCGAAAAACTCGTCAATGAAATCCTTTCGATGATATAGGGAGATGTCAATGCCTGATCCGGATAAGGAACGGCGGAAAATCAAGTCGGTCCAGAAAATGAAGGAAATCATGACCCATTACTACATCGAGGCCAAGACCGCTGGTGAAACAGGGAAGAAAATCGCCTGGATCACCAGCGGCGGTCCGGTGGAGCCGCTCATTGCCATGGATGTGATTCCCGTCTATCCGGAAAATCACGGGGCCATGGTCGGCGCATCCCACATGGGGGTGGATTTATGCGAAAAGGCGGAAGCCATGGGCTATTCCAGGGATTTGTGCTCTTATGCCCGCGCCGACATTGCCTGCTCGACGGTTGATGGCGGCCCTATCGGCGGGCTTCCCCGTCCGGACATGCTGATCTGCTGCAACAATATCTGTGGTACGGTTTTAAAATGGTACGAGGTCCAGGCCCGCTTTTACAACGTCCCGCTCTTTATTCTGGACACCCCGGTTTGTCATACGGAATTTTCAGCTGAGGTCCGCTCCTATGTCAAGCGCCAGGTTGAAGAATACATTCTGTTTTTAGAGCAGGTTTGCGGAAAAAAAATGGATCGGGATAGAATGGCCGAAGTCGGCAGGCTTTCCATCGAGGGTCAGCGCCTGTGGCAGGCAGTCCTGGATACAACAGTCCATAAACCGGCGCCCATGAGCGCCTTTGATGCTTTTTTTCACCTGGCCCTGATCGTCACCCTTCGGGGAACGCAGACTGCGATTGATTATTACAAGATGCTGCTGGATGAAATGAACACCCGGATCAGAGAAGGCATCAGCGCCGTGCCTTTTGAGAAAACCCGGTTGCTGTGGGACAACCTTCCGGTCTGGTATCGAACCCGGTGGCTTTCGGATAAATTCGCCGCGCACGGAGCCTGCCTGGTCGCAGATACCTATACCTCGGCCTGGTGCGGGTCCATGAAATACATTGATCCATCTGATTTTATCAGCACCATGGCTGAGGGTTACAGCCGGATTTATCTGAATATCGGGGTGGATCAAATGGCAGAGCAGGTCATTGCCATGATTGATAAATACGATGTACAGGGCCTGATCATGCACTCCAACCGTAGCTGCAAGCCGTATTCATTCGGCCAGTATGATATTCAGCGGATCATTCAGCAGAAACGGGGCCTTCCGACCCTCATGCTGGAAGCCGACATGGTGGATGAGCGCAGTTTTTCCGAGGCCCAGGTTGAAACCCGGATAGATGCCTTTATGGAGATGCTTTAACCGATGGTAACCGTAGGAATTGATATTGGTTCGATTACTGCCAAGGCGGCGGTCATGCGGGATGGTAAAATTCTGGCGCTCCGGATCCTTCGTACCGGATATAATGCCAAAAACACCGGAGATCAGCTCTTTGAAGGCATCATATCCGGTCTGGGTCTGAATCCCTCCGACATACAAAAAATCGTTGCCACCGGATACGGCCGGAAAAGCATCACGTTTGCGGACCAAGCGGTCACGGAAATCACCTGCCATGCCGCGGGCGCCCGGTATATGAAATCCGAGATCCGATCCGTCATCGATATCGGCGGCCAAGACAGCAAGGTCATTCTCCTGGATGAAACCGGCCGGGTCAAGGACTTTGCCATGAACGACAAATGCGCAGCAGGAACCGGCAGATTCCTGGAGGTCATGGCCAGGGCGCTGGAAGTGGAAATCTCGGATTTTGGCCGCCTCTCGCTATCCGCCGATCATCCGGCATCCATCAGCAGTCTGTGTACGGTATTTGCGGAATCCGAGGTCATTTCCCTGATTTCAAAGGGAGAAAGCCGGAAAAATATCATTGCCGGCATCCATGATTCCATTGCCGCCCGTGTGTCTGCCATGGCCGGGCGAATCCGCTGGGTTCCCCCGATCATGATGACCGGCGGTGTTGCCCAGAACAGCGGCGTTGTCCGCTCTCTGGAAATGAAAATCGGCTATCCCCTTGTGGTGACCCCCAACGCCCAGTTGACCGGCGCCATTGGCGCGGCGCTCATTGCCATGAACAAATAAAAAAGCCTTCTTTTCCCCTGATGGAAAAAAGAAGGCTTTTTATCTGGATTTTCTATGACTATTTGGTTTGGGTGGCTGCTGCTTGAGGCTGTGCTTTGAGTTGTTCCAGTTTGCCTGTAGCTGCACTGATTTTTTTGTCCAGTGATTCAGCCTGGGCCTTGTCCGAATTCATGGCCTTTGCTTTGTATAGAAAGCCCACGGCAGCTTCCAGATCGGCGATGCTCCCCCTGCTGACAGCGATGTCGGCTTTATAGATCAGCAGTGTTTTGGCCATGCTGTTCAGACGAAGATCCGCTGCATCGCGAAGTTCCCTGGTCATGGCATAAGGCTCTGCCAGATTGATGTAATGTTTCATGCCCTCAAAATCCGGAATGCCCGGCGCATCCAGAACCGCATCCGCTTTATTCAGAAAATATCTGCAAATAATCGGGTAAACATCTAAATCCGAGTAAATTTTCTTTAATTTTTCAGGAGATTTAACTCCGGCAAGGGATATCAACTGTTTTTCTCCCATGGGTGCGAATCTTCCCTGCCAGATTTCAATCCCGTTCTTTGCCGGTTTGATGTAGAATTTTTGAGAGTTGCACAGACTAGTGCCGAGAAGAATCAATACCAGAAGCGCCAGGCACCCGGCGCCAATTTTAATGGATATATCCACGGGATCAGCTGCGACTTTTGCGGGCAGTGCCGGCTGTACCGGTTGCGCCGGTTGATCATAGGTGATCTTGACTTTTGGGGTTGAGGCCTGCTGAAGCTCGATAGCCTTCTTTCTTTCCAAGGCAGCGGCAGCTTTTTCAGCAGCGATGCGCTCTGCCTCGGCTTTTTCGGCAGCGGCTTTTTCAGCGGCGATGCGCTCTGCCTCGGCCTTTTCAGCAGCGGCTTTTTCAGCAGCGATGCGCTCTGCCTCGGCCTTTTCGGCAGCGGCTTTTTCAGCGGCGTAGCGTTCGCCTTCTGCAATGATGATTTTCATATCAAAGGTCTTGAAAAGCAATGTCCTTTTTCGATTGATTTCCTGATCATCCTTGCCCGAAATATAAGGCGGGGCGTCCGGAATAATAGACTGATCCGGTATTTTAACAAACAGGTTGTCCGGTTGCCAGGTATCAAATTTTTTTAAAATCAGCTCGCTTAAAAGAACCGGCTTCTTCTGGATTGAAGGCCCTGCTTTAACTGCTTTTGCCGAATCTTTAGAACCCTTCAGCTCGGCCGTAACCTGCGTCTCTTCTGTTTTCAGAGCAGAATCCTGCCCTGACGCTGCCGGATCGGCTTTGACTTTTTTTACCGTATCTTTCTTTTTCGCAACCGTTTTTTTCTTTGAAGCTTTGATAGTACTGGTTTTTCCCATAGCAACCCCTTTGAAATGACGGATAACTTTTTATATCAGAATGATATCAACACCATTTTTTATATCGGAAGAAACCGGATTTGTAAATAGCATTTTTCATTAAAAATCAGACTGAAGGCTGAAGGGAGAAGGCCTTTGGATTTATCGGATTCAGGAATAAAGATGGTGATCCCGGCTTTCTTCAAGATAACGGTTCAGTCCGGGTTTCCAGGACTCGGCGATATCGTCCAGGGAATCCATGCGCTCCAAACGCTTTCTGATCTCCGAGTTTCCAATGATCAGGTCAATGGGCAGCCTTTCAAATTCATATTCATAGGGAGGATTTTTCCATGAAAAATCATTGGCATGATGGCGTATGACTGCCTGAAGCAATTTGAGCGATGTAAGGTACGGCAGGTAATGATCCGGATCTGTGACATGAATCTGAAACCCTCTGCAGCGTTTTCCCTGCCACTTGCCGGATGTGGGTTCAAATACAGCCTCTCTTAACACGATCCCCTGCAGGTCTTTATCCGTGAGGCACGATAAAATTCGTTCCGGCTCCATAAAAGGCGCTCCAAACAATTCAAATGGCTGGGTGGTTCCCCTGCCTTCAGACACATTGGTTCCTTCCCAGATGACCTGGCCTGGATACACACCGGCAGATGCCGGCGTCGGCAGATTCGGAGATGGCGCAACCCACTGCAGGCCGGTATCCGCATACATCATCCTCCGTTTCCATCCTGTCATCGGGATGATTTCGAGATGGCAGCCGATGCCATAATTGTGATTCAAAAGACCGGCCATTTCCCCGATGGTCAGTCCATGGCGCATCGGAATCGGATAACGTCCCACAAAAGAGCGGCAATCCATGGACAGGCAATTGCCCTCAACGGTCTGACCGTTTACGGGATTGGGCCGGTCCAGGATCAGAATGGATTTCCCATGATCCCTGGCGGCCTCCATGCAATAGGACAACGTGTAGATAAAGGTGTAAACACGTGTGCCGGCATCCTGCAGATCAACAATCAAGACATCTATGTTTTCAAGCATGCCCGGGGTGGGGATGCGGGTTTTTCCGTACAGGCTATACAGGGGGATTTGCAGCAGCGGATCCCTGCCGTTTTCGGATTCGATCATATTGTCCTGCTTTTCGGCATAAAACCCATGCTGCGGTGAAAACAAGGCTGTCAGTTGCCCGGGAAACGTCTGATGGATGAGTGTCCGTGCGTGGCGAAACCGGCGGTCAACCGATGCGGGGTTGCACAGCAGTCCGATTCTTTTGCCGAATAACCATTCCGGCGGTGCTGCGATCAGGCATTCAAGGCCGGTTTTGACTATTTCCACTGGATATCCTTCCGCTTGTTTGATTGATACCGTGACCGGCCATAATCTGTGCTTCTGCTGACCGAGCCGGATGCCTTTCGGAATTTGACTTTTTATGATGTTGTCATATATCATAAAAAATATGGAAAGCGGAATCATCTTTGATATTAAAAAATTTTCCATCCACGATGGTCCGGGAATCCGGACAACTGTTTTTCTGAAAGGCTGTCCCCTGTCCTGCTGGTGGTGCCACAATCCCGAGAGCCAGCGGATTTCCAGGGAAAAACTCTATGCCGTCAACCGGTGTATCGGCTGTAAAGCATGTCTGGATGTTTGTCCGGAGAATGCTGTTCGTGAAATGGAAACTGGGCTTTTCACGGATCCGGAAAAATGTTTGCAGTGCGGAAGCTGCACGGATATCTGCGTGGCAGAAGCCTGCGAAATGGCCGGACGGGAACTGACCGTGAACCAGGTGATGGCCGAGATCGAAAAGGATACGGCATTTTATGATGAGTCATTTGGAGGAGTTACCTTTTCCGGAGGAGAGCCGCTGGCTCAGCCGGATTTTCTTTTTGCATTGCTGAATGCCTGCAGGAATCGCCAGATTCATACAGCGCTGGATACCAGCGGTTTTTCGGCATGGAGCGTGCTGGACCGCATCCGGCATTACGTGGATGTGTTTCTATTTGACCTGAAATTGATGGATGATGAAAAACATCAAAATTTTACCGGCGTATCCAACCGAACGATTCTGGATAATCTCCTGGCGCTGTCCTCCGATGGTCACAGAATCCGTATCCGGTTTCCGGTCATTCCCGGAATTACGGATGATGAAGACAATGTTTCGGCCATCGGCGTTTTTGCCGCCGGGCTGCCGTCCATGCCTCCAATCGATTTGCTGCCGTATCATCGTTTGGCTGCCGCCAAATATGAACGATTGGGAAAAGCCTACCGGCTTCAGGATATACGACCCTCTGCAGCGGACTCCATGGCCCGCCTTGCGGATCTGCTGCGAGGGTTTGGCTTGACTGTAAACGTGGAAGGTTGATCTGTTATGACGATTTCTGAAAGAGTTTTGCGGCTCCGGGAACAGAGCCTGAACATCAAGCCCGTTTTTTCACCGGAACGGGCAGAGCTGATGACCGAATATTGCCGCAGGGATTCCGCGCCCGTATCCGCACCTGTCCATCGGGCGCTTGCGTTTCAATATCTTATGGAGCATAAGGCCGTCTGCATCACTGACGGCGAACTGATCGTTGGCGAAAAAGGCCCGTTTCCCAAAGCAACCCCCACCTATCCGGAACTCTGTTGTCACAGCTTGAGCGATCTGGAAATTCTGGATTCCAGAGAAAAAATCCCTTATTCGGTCAGCCCGGAAGCAAGGGCCGTATACCAGGACAGCATCATTCCTTTCTGGCAGGGTAGATCCCTGCGGGATATCATTTTTGGCGAAATGACGGATGCATGGAAAGCGGCATATGAGGCCGGCGTGTTTACCGAATTCATGGAGCAGAGGGCTCCCGGCCACACGGTTCTGGATGATAAAATCTATCAAAAAGGGTTTCTGGAATTCAGGCAGGAGATTCAATCCGCTTTGATCAGACTCGATTATCTCAACGACCCCAGAGCCTACGACCGCCAGGAAGAGCTTAAGGCCATGGGTATCTGCGTGGATGCACTGATCCGGTTCAGCCATCGGCACGCGGAAAAAGCCCGGGCTCTGGCGGAACAGGAGACCCGGCCGGAGCGAAAGGCCGAGCTGGAAAGAATTGCCGATATCTGTCTTCATGTCCCTGCCAACCGCCCCCGGGATTTTCATGAGGCGCTGCAGTATTACTGGTTCGTTCATTTGGGGGTAACCATCGAACTCAACACCTGGGATGCCTTTGATCCGGGGCGTCTGGACCAGCATCTGTATCCGTTTTACCAGAAAGGCATCGAGACGGGAATCTTGACCCGCGAAACCGCCGAGGAACTGCTCCAGTGTTTCTGGATCAAGTTTAACAATCAGCCGGCGCCCCCCAAAGTGGGTGTTACGGCGGCTGAAAGCGGTACATACACGGATTTCGCCCAGATCAACGTCGGCGGGATGAAGCCGGATGGATCCGACGGGGTCAATGACGTTTCGTATCTGTTGCTGGATGTCATTGAGGCGATGCGCCTGCTCCAGCCCAGTTCATCCATTCAGGTCAGCAAGAAAAATCCGGACTGCTTCATCAAGCGGGCAGCCAGAATCATTCGAACCGGCTTTGGTCAGCCGTCCATATTTAATGCGGACCTGATTGTTCAGGAGCTGGTCCGCCAGGGAAAAACACTGGAAGACGCCCGCCAGGGCGGATCCAGCGGATGCGTAGAGGTCGGGGCTTTTGGAAAGGAAAGCTATACCCTTACCGGATACTTCAATATGCCAAAAGTACTTGAAATCACCCTGCATAACGGTAAAGACCCTCGTACCGGAAAGAAAATCGGGATTGAAACCGGCAATCCCGAAGAGTTTGCCGCATTCGATGATCTGTTTAATGCATTTGTTCATCAGATGAATCATTTCGTCGACATCAAGGTCAGGGGCAACAATGTCATCGAGCGCCTCTATGCCAGGTATATGCCGGCGCCGTTTCTGTCTCTGCTGATCGATGACTGCATTGCAACCGGAATGGATTACCATGACGGCGGCGCCCGCTATAACACCACCTATATTCAGGGGGTGGGTCTGGGCTCTCTTACCGATATGATGTCAGCCGTCAGATATCATGTTTTTGATCAGAAAACCCTTTCCATGCCCGCGCTTCTGATTGCACTGGCGGATAATTTTTCAGGCCATGACAGAACCCGGCTGATGTTGATGAACAGAACCCCCCGGTATGGAAATGACGACGATTATGCCGACGATATCATGAAATCTCTTTTCGAGGCTTATTTTGCGGCTGTTGACGGCCGGAAAAATACCAAAAACGGTGTCTATCACATCAATCTGCTGCCCACAACCTGCCATGTCTATTTTGGATCCGTGACCGGAGCAACGCCAGATGGCCGACGCGCCCGGGAGCCGCTTTCCGAAGGGATTTCACCGGTGCAGGGTGCAGATCGAAAGGGGCCGACCGCCGTCCTGAAATCCGCCGCCAAGATGGATCATGTCCGGACCGGCGGCACGCTTCTCAACCAGAAATTTACACCGCAGCTTCTGAAGACCGATACGGATCTGGACAGATTGGTTCAGTTGATACGCACCTATTTCAAGCTGGACGGGCATCATATTCAGTTCAATGTGACGGATGCGGCTACCCTTCGTGCGGCCCAGCAATATCCGGAAAAGCACCGGGATCTGATTGTCCGTGTTGCAGGGTACAGCGATTATTTCTGCGATCTGGGAGAAACGCTTCAGGAGGAGATCATTGCCCGAACCGAACACGGCTGTTTCTGAACTTCACGTGATGAATGTTAAAAAGTCCCATAAGATTCTTCCGGATTTTTCGACGATTTCAATCCCCTTTTTGGGGAAAGAAAAGATAGCGCAGCCATTTAAACACGGTATTTCCTTTTAAAACGGCCTTGTCCCACGCATTCAGTTCCCCGGACAAATGGGAATGGCCGGCAAACCAGTCCCGGCGGGTCCGTATTTCCTTTTCGGGATTCAGATCTCTGAGCACCCGTGCCGGGTTTCCGGCGGCAATCACATTGGCTGGAATTGAATTCACCACAACCGATCCCGCGCCGATGATGCTGTTTTCGCCGATGCTGACACCCTTGCAGATCATGGCCCGGTCGCCGATCCAGACGTTATCGGAAAGGCTGACCGGCAGGGTCCTGCCGAAACCGGCCCGGTCATAAATGCCATGCCAGTCTGCATCCGTAATATAGACGCCGCTAGCCATCATGCAATTGTCGCCGATGGTGACCCCGCTTCCCGAACTGATTCTGACGCCAGGGCAGATCAGGCAGTAACTGCCGATGACAATCCGCCCCATGCCTTCCTGAACCGACCATACCGAAAGACGGATGATCTGGTCCCGGGTGGCAATGACCGTTGCAAAATCACCCAGTTCAATCGGTCCGCCAAATACCTCGACATTCCATGGCTTCATGAACGCATGGCCCTTGCCGAATCTTTCAAAATGGGGCCGGAGGAAGTGATTGGCGTAGAGGTTCTGAAACTTCAGGTAGGCTTTTTTCATCCCGTAAGGACGGTGATCTTTGCGCATGGCCGCTTACTTTTGGAAACCGCCGGGGCGGGTTCCAGGTGAAGCCGGTCCGATGAATCCCTCAGGCCCCCATGCCTGATGACTGAACAGACCGGCGGCAGGCGTCAGGTGATAAAGAGCGTCTGCCGCCATCAGGACCACGGCGTTGGTCCAGGTGATCTTGTCTTCCGGCCATATCGTCATATCCGGATAGGTATGGCCGCACCAGTAGGAGCCGTCTTCATAGCGCTTGTCGCAGATCCAGTTGAACACGATTTCCGCAAGCCGAGGGTTTCCCATGGCGCACAGGGCCAGACACAGCTCCGAAGTTTCGGCGATCGTCACCCAGGGATGGTCCGACACACAGCGAACGCCCTGACCTTCCACCATGAATTTTTTCCAGAACCGGTCAATGCGAAGCCGCGCATCGCTGCCGGTAATGGCGCCTGTAAGAACAGGATAAAACCAGTCCATCGAATAACGGGACTTGGTCATGTTGAAATGATGTGGTTTATTCCGTATAGCTTCCCCCAGCCGATCCAAAGCCTGCTGCCAGGACGGGACGGGGTCATTGAGAATCTTCGAAATTTCCAGCGCGCATTTAATGCTCATATACACGGAACTGGAACCGGTCAGAAGCGCCATGGGGTCCAAGCGACCTTCCGGACTGAGCGCCCAGTAGATTTCTCCGCCAGGGGCCTGAAGGCTGACTGCAAAATCAATGGCCGATCGAACCACCGGCCAGAGACTGCGTAAAAATACCGCATCCTTTGTCACCAGGTAATAGTGAAGCAGGCCGACGGCAATATAGGAAGACTGGTTGGTGTCCTGAGTCCTGTCTTCCGGCAGCCCCTTACGGTATGCAGCATACCAGCTGCCGTTTTCAAGCTGATTCCGGGCCATCCATTCAAAAGCCCGCCGTGCTTCACTCAAAAGGCCACCGGTTGCCAGACCCATTGCTGCCTCGACATGGTCCCAGGGATCGGTTTTATCGTTCGGGCTCCAGGGAATTTCTCCGCCCGGCAACTGGGTGCTTGCAATCAATCCGGCTATGGCGCTAATATCAATGGATAATCGTTCTACAGAGCTGGAAACATACTGCTTCATAACAGAAAAACCTCAATATTTATCCCATGAATACCGAAAGAACGTCTTTTCGCGCATTCACATGCTGAATGGTAACCTGTATCTGGTTTTCCGGCTTGAGTTCGATTCTGCTGGTTGTAGCCAGATCGCATTCAAGCATGTACTCTGTCATCAGAATCTGGTATGCGTTTCGCTTTCTGCCAATGACAATGGCTTCTTCCTTCTGGCCGATTCGGGATTCCAGGTATTTCAGTATCCAGTATCTGTTTCGCTGATATTGCATACGAGACACCCTGAGCATCGGCTCTTGAAGCCGCAGAATGATCTGGTCGATTTCCTGGGCCGTATACGGGGCTTCCTGTCCGAAGACCGAACGAATCTGCCGCTGAGTTACCAGATCATAGTACTTTCGAATGGGGGAAGTGGCGGTAACATAAGCATCCAGCCCCAGTCCCGAATGGCGTTCGGCCTGACTGAGCAGCAAAAAACGGCTCAGAAGCCTGCGCTGCATGTAGTTCTGAAACAGCGTCCCTTCACATCCCTTGTAAAGGCGGTCTCTGGGCCCTGGCTGTGATCTGAAGACAGCGGAGACTCCGTGGCCGGATAGAAATTTCGCCATCAGCCAGTTGGCCATGATCATGATTTCAGCCACCATCATTCTGCCGGGACTTTCGCGATTGATCCGGTTAACACTGATTTCTCCGCTGTCACTGATCCAGACATTGATATCCGGAAGTGTAATCTGAACGGCGCCGTCCGAAAGCCTTTTCTGGCGAAACTTCATGGCGATGTCGCAAAGGCTGGCAATCTCCCGGCTGCTGTCTGCAACCATATTGACATCGTAATATGTCAACTGACGCTGAACTCGGATCAGACTGGAGACAATTTCATAATCCAGGATTTCCGAGGTGTTGCTCAGGTGTATCAACATGCTGATGGCCGGACGGAGTTCACCGGCTTTCAAACTGCAGAGCTCTTCTGCCAGACCGGGCGGCAGCATCGAAATCTTCCGGTCCGGCATATAGATGGAGCTGGCCCTTAACCGGGCTTCCTGATCGATGGGATCATCTTTTTTGACATAATGGGCTACATCCACAATGTGAACACCCAGGCAGCAGGAATCACCATAATCCTCGAAACTGATCGCATCATCATAATCCAGTGTGGATTGACCGTCTATGGTCATCAGGGGAAGATGGGTCAGGTCTTTTCGGCCTGAAGAATTCGACAGCAATGCGCAGGAGCCGGCGGTATTGCCGGCGTGGGACAGCACTTCCCGGGAAAATTCCAGGGGGATTTCCTGCCGATAAAGCTCAATGTTTTCATTGGGATCAAAAATGCCAAAATCAACGAAAAGCGAAAAAAGCCGCTCTTTGTCATCGATTCCGGCCTTGGCCATGATCTCTTTGCCTTCGGCATAATGGGGACTTCCCTTATCCAGCAGATAACAGGATTTGAGGATATCCATGCAAGCGGTTTCGTTTTCGGACAGCGGGGGCAGCGGGGGGCGGCGGTTTTGCTGAAGCTGTGTTCTGACCCATAGCGCACCGGACTCTACCCGTTGGGCTTTTTGGGCGATTTCCCGTTCCAGGGCAATATTGCGTTCGACCTGTTCTTCCGGAATCGGGAAAAACCGGTTCTGGTCAAATTTGAAATACAACCGGTTTTGAAAAAATGCGCGGACGATTGCGGATTCATGATCGCAGGTCGCCTGATTTGAAAAACAGAACTCGGTCATGGTGGCAAGGTCAATCCACTCCTGTTCGGAATTGAGGATTTCCCAGAGATCCCGGATATTGACCTGCCGGGTGAGCTGTTTTCTGCGAAAGGCAATTCCCTTGAGCGCATCGATCGTTTTGATCCGTCCCAAAGACAGATCCAGAACCATTCGGCTTTTATGAGAAAGCCGGTTTGAAGATAGGTTGACTTCACGGTCGTTTTCGGTCAGGAGCTTGAGCCGCTGGTTTTTGACTTCCTGCACCACTGCACAGAGTATTTTCTGTCGGTCAATAAATTCAACGATATTTCCTTCTTCCATAACTAGTCATCATACCAATCGGTCTGATGAAAGTCAACGCAGGGATTCCCAACGATATATTTTTATGACGGAAGTCAGATGACAGATAACGGATGACAGTAATCAGAGGGCGGGGCAGCCGGCAGGATAACGGAAAACAGGCTTCCTTTTTCAGGTTCGCTGTCAACCGTGATTTCACCGCCGTGCTCTTTCACAATGCCATAACTGACCGAAAGACCGAGGCCGGTTCCCTGACCTGTGGGTTTGGTGGTAAAAAACGGATCAAATATGCGGATGATCACATGGGGCGGGATGCCCGATCCCGTGTCTTTAACCGCAATCGTTATCTTTTGGTTCCTTGAATCGTACCGGGTGGATACGGTGATTTGTCCAGCCTTCGAAATGGATTGCCGGGCATTCATGACCAGGTTCATCACCACCTGTTTGAGTTTTTCAGTATCCCCGAGAACCTGCGGCAGATCCGAATCATAACGGGTGTGCACCTCGATTCCGGAGAGTTCAAACTGATGGCGGATCACCGTGATGACCTGCTCAATGGCGCAATTAACATCCACCAGGACTTTCTTTGTTTCTGTTTTACGGGCAAAATTCAGCAGCGCCTCCACAATGGTTTTACAATTGCGCGTGTGTTTTTCGATGGTTTTCAGGTCTTCATATTTTTGCGAGGACTCCGGTTCTTCCCGAAGCATGAGCTGGGTATATCCCAGAATCAGTCCCAGCGGGTTGTTGATTTCGTGAGCCACGCCTGCGGAAAGCTGGCCCAAGGAGGCCAGTTTGTCGGCCTGCAGAAGCTGCTGTTCCATATTCCGGCGCTGTGTGATGTCTTTGATGATGCCTTCGTATCCCAGCACTTCCCCGCCCGGGTCAAGCTGGCAGGAACTGCTGAGAAGGGCCTGAAGTTCATTTCCGGAAAGGGTTTTTAAAGTAAATTCAAGGTCTTTTACGAAACCCTGCTGGATCAGATCCTGCTGGATGTCCGCATATTCGAAAGGGGATGAAAAAACATCCGGAAGTGAAAAACCATCCGCGGCGCCGGTCAGGTCTTCCCCCCCCAGAATGGTTTTTCCTGTTTGATTGATATCCAGGAATCGCCCCTGGCTGTCTGTGACAAAAACCATGTCCATGGAGCTTTCAAATATCCGGCGATATTTTTTCTCCGAAACTTCAATGGTTTTTCCGGATGCCTCCAACTGGGATATCGTATGTTTCAAAGACCGGGTCATGGCGTCGAAGGACTCGGCCAGGGCCTGAATCTCGTCACCGGAAACAGCCCGAAAGATTCGGCAGTTTCGGCAGGCAATGCTTTTTGCGGCATATTCTTTTTCCCGGCAGGATGGGCATAGCGTTCCTTCAACATTCCAGCAGCGCTGCCGTTCCTCGCCATAGGCGGGGCACTGCGCGTTGTGGCAGTCCATCAGAACCCAGCAGGATGTTTTCAGCAGCGGCGAGGTAATGACATTCAGGTTGCCTTTCAGCACCTGTTCCGAAGCCTGGTGCAGTTTCTGAACCCTGTGAATAATTTGATTGGCAAACCCCGCTCCGGTGAGTGAGGCGATCAGGATGGCGCATCCGATCAATACGGCCATGGTCCACTGCAGTCTGTTGATCGTACGGCTGATCCGGGTTTTTGACAGACCGATATGGACCGTTCCCAGCCGCATATCTCCGACAAGCACCGGAACCGCAATATCATGGATCAGTTCTTTTCCGGTATCCAGAAACCGGACACTCGACAGTTGTCCGGCAGGGACGGAATTGACAGTTCTCAGCTCGACCGGAAACCCGTTGTGAAAAGTGTGGGACAGCACCTGCCCCTGTTGATTCAAAAGAAAGCTGTAGGAGACATCGTTATTGGACTGAATGGCCTTGTCCATCATCTCTTTGAGATACAGAAAATCCATTCCCAGGATAAAATCCTGACTTCGGGCCGCAAGGGTCAGCGCCATGGACATCCCCTTGTTCAGGGATTCCTGTGAGAGTGCGCGTTCCACCATGATGCGGACCGGCACGGCAATCATCAGGCCGGTTAACAGGACAATGGAGATCATGCCGCAATAGATTTTCCCCCGAATTCCCAGTTTCATCCTCATCATTTATCCTGATCAACGCCCACTACCGTCATCAACTCCCGAACCGAATCAAACTCGGCGTCGTTCGCGGGAACAACCCTGGAAAAGTTTGCATTTTCCAGAATCGCCCGGTGCTCGGGATTATCCATGGAAAGTTTAAACAACGCCGCCTGAATTTTATGGAGGACTCCTGGATCCAGATCCTTTCTGGCGGAATACACCCATCCGGGGTAGAATTTACTGTAGGCAATCACCCGGATCTGGCGGATATCGATTCTGTCCGCCACCACGTTCAGGGAGCCTTCCCGGATCAATCCGATGTCATACTGGCCGGCATACACCGCCAGAATCACCTTCTCCTGTTTTCCGCCGGGACCCGGCGAAAAATGAACTTCGGCAAAATCCTCCTGCCGGATGCCATGATCATAAAACTGCCCCATAGGATAGAGGTACCCGCCGGCAGACGTCAGATCAACGGCAATCAGGCGCTTTCCCTTGCAGTCTTCAAGGGTTCGAATGGACTGATTGTCGGCTCTGCAGATGATCTGACCCCTGAAGCGCTCGTGTCCGGAGTCTTCAATCACCTGGGCAAATGCCTTTTCACCATAGCGGTACGCGGTTTTAACATAGACGTACGGATTGGAAAAAGAAATATCCACCTTGCCTTGCCCCACCATGCGCATGTGCTCGTCAAACGTGTCCGGGAAAACCTGCCGGATGTTATAGCCGGTTTCTTTTTTCAGATACTCCACCAGAAGGTTGTGCCGTTGATAAGAAACCGAATGGGAATACTGAGGCAGATAGGCGTAGGTAACGGCATCTTCCGCATCCCTGAATTCGACAGCCTCCCTTTTGCTTAAATCGATTTTCTGGGGGGGCTCATCGACAGTGCAGGCGGAACAACATAGGCACAGGAAGATCAGAAACAGCAGATATCTCATGACGATACAACCCTTTTTTGTGTCAGAACAGTATGGGCCATCATGATAAGGCCGAATCATAATTTGAAACAAGGGTTTCTTCAACATATTCTCAGAATGCCAAAAATGCTCCCGGATGTGAGGCTGACCGTAACCTTTTAATGCCAGGCCCAGGACCGTCCAAAATCGTTATGCTTGAAGCCCGGTGGAAAATGCCGCCCCGAATCCCCGGCTTGCCGCCATCAGTTGCAGGGTGTATGGTTGTTTTATATCCCCTTCCCTTAGCTGCTTTTGGGTGAGAAACTCAACCACGGTGCCCTGATTCATGACCGCAATGGTGTTGCACATATGGGAGACCACTGCCAGATCGTGGCTCACCAGAAAATAGGTCAGGGTCCGTTTTTTCTGGAGCTGCTTGAGCAGATTCAGAATTTCGGCCTGAATGGAAACATCCAGGGCAGATGTGGGTTCGTCAAGAAGGAGAATTTCAGGCTCAAGAATAAGGGCCCTGGCAATGGCGACCCGCTGCCGCTGCCCGCCGGAGAGTTGGTGGGGGTATCTGTATCTGAAACGATTGCCCAGACCCACCTCATCCAGGATCTTTTCAACGCGTTGATTGGCATCTCCCAGCCCGTGAATGGCCACCGGTTCAGTTAATGTCCGGTCAATGGTGTGCCTGGGATGTAGCGACCCATACGGATCCTGAAAAACCATCTGGACGTTTCTGTAAAATGACAGATCTCTCCTGGCCTGCTGAACCCTGCCATCGATCCGGATCTCCCCGGTCCAGCAGTTCAATAGTCCGGTGATGCAGTTCAGAACCGTGGATTTTCCGGAACCGGATTCTCCGATGAGACCCAAACTTTTTCCTTTTTCAATTTCAAGGGAAACATTTTTAACTGCGTGGTTTCGGGCGGCGCCGGTACCAAACACCATGTTGAGGTGGGTTATTGTCAGCATGGAGATGACGATTCCTTAACCGGAAAAAGACGCTTTCAGCCAGGCGTCATTTCGTTTCAGGGTTGGCAGCAGCTCTTCATTGCCGGTGATTCTCGGCAGGCAGTCCAGCAAACCCCGGGTATAGGGATGCCGGGAGTGATGAAGATCCTTTGCCTCACACACCTCCATGATCCTGCCGGCATACAGAATGATCACCCGGTCGCAGAAGGAGGAGACCAGCTCCAGATCATGACTGATAAAGATCAGTCCCATGCCCCGCCGGGTCACCAGATCATTTAGGATTGCCAGTACCTGGAGCTGTATGGTCACATCCAGCGCCGATGTGGGTTCGTCCGCAATGAGAAGGGCGGGCTCCGGGATCATCATCATTGCGATCATGATCCGCTGGCCCATTCCCCCTGAAACTTCATGGGGATAGAGCCCGTACACCTGCTCAGGCTTTCTGATTCTGACAGCTTCAAGCATCTCCAGGGTTCGCCTGACAGCCTCTTTTCTGGATACGTTTCTGTGTGCCAGGTACGATTCTTCTATCTGCCTGCCCACTGTCCGGACCGGGTTCAGGGAATACCTGGGGTCCTGCATGACCATGGTGATTCCCCTGCCCCGGATTCCTCTCATCTCTTTTTCGCTTTTGTTCATAATGTCCTGTCCGTTGAAATCCATGGCATCCGCAGAGATTCTGGCAGAGACGGGCAGCAGTTTTAATATGGCCCTGCCCATGACCGTCTTTCCGGACCCGGATTCCCCGACAATGCCGATCTTCTGCTTTCCCATGGAAAAAGAGAAGTCTTTGACTGCGTGAAAATCCCCTTTGAGACCTGGAAAGATGACGTTCAGGTTTTTGATGTGGAGGAGCGTGTCAGCACCCATGGTCATTTCTCTTTTTTGGGATCCAGAACTTCCCGCAATCCGTCTCCAAGCAAGTTGAAAGACAGGCTGACAATGAAAATCGCTGTTCCCGGCATGGTGATCAGCCACCAGTAATCCAGTATATAGGTGCGGCCGCTGGATGTCATGGCGCCCCATTCCGGCGACGGCGGCTGGGCGCCCAGGCCCAGAAAACCCAGGCCGGCAGCAGTCAGGATAATGCCCGACATATCCAGTGTCACCCGGACAATGAGTGAAGACATGCAAAGAGGCATGATATGCCCTGTGATGATTCTGACGGGTCCTGCACCCTGCAGTTTGATGGCATGGATGAAATCCGATTTACGGAGGGTGAGGGTTTCCGCCCTCGCAATTCTGGCATAAGCAGGCCAGGATGTGACGGCAATGGCGATTACCGCGTTTTCAATGCCAGGTCCCAGGGCCGCAACAAAGGCAAGGGCGAGAATCAGTTTGGGAAATGCCAGGAAGATATCGGTTATCCGCATCAGGAGCATGTCGATTTTTCCTCCCAGATATCCGGATACCGTGCCGATCACGATGCCCACCGGTGCGGCGATGATGGCAACCAGCCCGACCACATACAGGGTTAATCTGGATCCAAAGACAATCCTGCTGAAAATATCCCTTCCCACTTCGTCGGTCCCCAAAAAATGATTTGTGGATACCGGTTGAAGTCTGTTTCTCAGGTCGGTAAGGATGGGGTCATAGGGAGCAATGAGCGGGGCAAATATTGCGACAAGAACCAGCAGAAGGACGATCAAGAGTCCCAGAACCGCCAGTCTGTTATTCGATAAATCCAGACACCCCGAATAGACTCGTCCGGACCAGGCCTGAAAAGCCGATGCGGGCGCATCGGATAGCAGCCAGCGTCTCAGATCAACCTTGTTTGTGTCAGGAGGAGGGATATCCATCATGTTTGTGGCTATTTAAAAAGCTATCTGGCCCTTGGATCCAGAAACTCATAGAGAAAATCGGAGAAAAGATTCATTCCCAGAAAAATCAAACCCACAACAAGGGTGCAGCCGAGCACGGCGTTCATATCGGCATTCAGGAGTGAATGGGTCAGATACAGCCCAAGTCCGGGCCATGAAAAAACGGTTTCGGTAAGGACGGAGCCCTCAAGAAGGCTGCCAAAGCTCAAGGCGATGACCGTGATCAGGGGAATCCTGCAATTCCCCAGCGCATGTCCCCAGATGACCCGCCATTCGGCAATGCCTTTGACCCTGGCGGTCAGGATGTATTCCTGGCTTAGTTGCTCGATCATGAACGAACGGGTCATCCGGCTCAGGTACGCCATGCTGTAATACCCCAGAAGGGAAGCCGGCAGAATGATGTGGGACAGCGCATTCCGGAAGATGCCCCATTCGCCGGCAAGGATACTGTCGATCAGCAAAAAACCGGTTACCGGATCGACGATGTTCTCATAAAAGACATCCACCCTGCCAGGTCCGGGCAGAAGGTTCAGGTGCGCATAAAACACCATGAGCCCCATAAGCCCCAGCCAGAAAATCGGCAGGGAGTATCCGAACAGCCCCGCGATCCGGGTGAGGTGATCCAGCAGGCTTCCCCGATTTGCAGCGGAAAAAATCCCCAGGGGAATGCCTGAAAAAACGCCCATCAAGGTTGCAATCACTGCAAGTTCCACGGTGGCCGGAAACACCCGTGCAATATCTTCGAGTACGGGTCTGGAGGTGAGCACGGAAACTCCGAAATCCCCGGTCAGCACCGCTTTGATATAGACAAAAAACTGCTGCCACAACGGCAGATGAAGCCCGAGCTGCAGACGCACCTTTTCATAAACTTCTGCGGAGGCTTTGTCCCCCACCACTGCCAGAACCGGATCAATGGGCACGACCCGGCCGATCAGAAAGGTTATCAGGAGCAGCCCGAAGAACGTCATGCCGACCATGGCAACCATTCCGACGGTCTGGTTCAGGGTCTTTGAAAACGGTCTGTGATGAATAAAATCCGCCATCGATGATGGTACCTGATCAGAAAGCCATTTCAGACATTATTTGGTGATAAAACGATAAAAATTGCTGTCAAAGCTAGGCCCCAGAATAAATCCGTTCACATTGGATCTCTCGGCCAGAATTTCAATTTCCTGAAACATGATGACAAAGGGAGCGTTTCTCTGATGCTCTTTTTGAATCTCAAGATACATTCGGGCCCTCTTTTTGGCGTCTTTTTCGAGAAGCGCCACTTCGACTTTCCGGGTCATCTCGGGAATGTCCCAGGCATTTCTCCAGGCAAGGGTTTTTGACTGTCCGGCGTCCGAATTATCCGGGTTTCTGGCAAACGTGTCCGCGTTGGTATGGGGATCCATATAATCGGGTCCCCATCGACCGATGAAGATGTCATGGGCTCTTTCACGGTATTTGGTAAGGACTTGTTTGCCTTCACCGGGAATAATTTCCAGCTTAATATCGGCCAGGGCAAATGTTGCCTGGATAGCCACGGCCATAGACATTGAAGGCTCAGTGTTCCGCACATCCATGGTCACATTGAAGCCCTTTTCAAAACCGGCTTCTTTAAGAAGGCCCTTTGCCTTTTCAACATTCAGCGAAAAAGGGGCTTCTTCCAGTGCACCAGGAAATCCCTTGGGAAGGAAGGCCTGATGAACCACGACCTTACCACTCAAGAGGGTGGATTCCATTCCCGCGTAATCAACGAGGTATTTCAGGGCCTGCCTGACCTGGGGGATCTTCAGGTACTGATTCTTCTGGTTCAGGCCCAGATAATAGATCGCACCTTTGGCTTTTTTCCGGATCCGGATATCCGGATTCCCTGTCAGCCCCTTGAGATCGTCCGGCTGAATATTCCTCGCCATGTCGACATCGCCTTTTTCAAGGAGGAGCCTCTGGGTGGGAGACTCCGAGATGTGCCGGATAATGATGCGCTTCATGTCGGATGTTTTGCCGTAGTAATGCACATTGCCGGCCATGATGAGGATTTCAGAGGGTTTCCATGATGTCAAGGCAAAGGGGCCTGAACCGGCGGAATGGGTTTTCAGCCAGCCATATCCCATGTCGCTGTTTTCCTCATGCTTCAATACCTCTTGTTTGTCCACGATAGAGCCCGGGGTCGATGTCAGGCAATACAGGAAAAACGTCGGCGCATAAGGTTTGTCGACAATCAGCTTGACTGAATAATCTCCCGTTTTAACGATTCTTTCGTGAACGTTGGCCGGGGTGAATCCGAACTGGGCCAACAGAAAAGCCGGGGACTTGTTCAACTTGATCACCCGCTGAAGTGAAAAAACAACATCATCCGCGGTCAGTTTGTTGCCGGATGCAAATTTCATGTTGTCCCGGATCTTGAAGGAATAGGTTCTGCCGTCATCAGAAAGGTCCCAGCTTTCCGCAACGTCACCATGGATTTTGCTCACATCCTCCACATCATAACTGATCAAACGGTCGTAGATGTTGACTGTCAATTCAGCTCCTGTAAATTCAAAGACTTCCGCCGGATCCAGCGTGAGGATGTCATCGAGTTTCGATGCCATTACCAGCGTATCTCTGGGCGTTGCTGCAAACAGACTGTTTCCGGCGATCACAAAAAGAACCAGGATGAACAATCCCATTTTTTTCATGGGTTTTCCTCTTCATGCCATATAGCGGTCAACAACCTTTTCTATATTCTCGTCTGCTATGAGGATGGCGGAATTAATGTTTTCCAGAATCAGATTCAGTAATTCGTTTGATTCTTTCAGATTGTCGAGCGCTATCGGCATAATGGGTCCCTGTTGGGGGTTCTAAAAGCTTTGCTTCAGCAATTCTTTGATCTCCTCCGGGTAGGCCATGCAAAGGGTTTCATTGAACAGGTTGCGCAGGGCGCCGATGTCCGGTGTTCCCAGTTTCTGGCTGAAGAAGGTGCGAGGAGAGAAGAGCAGATGAAAGCGGAAATGGTCATCGGTTTTTGCCCCGGTGAAAAAATTCATATTGAAGCTGTAGATCCCCATCTTGTCGTATTCGGCAATGACTTTTGAAAGGCCGGAGGCGATGTCCAGCAGATCCTGTTTACTGAGATCCAGTGTACACCGGGCATCTTCCAGAACCGCCAGCACGTCTCCGGCAACGCCCATGGGGGCGAAAGCCGTCATCCAGTGCGTGCGGCCGATCTTTCCCAGATAGCGTTCGTTCGACTTCTTCTCGGCATCCACCAGATCCACCCAGTAGTTGGAGCCGCGGCTGTCCAGATATTTCTTTGAAGCTTCCAGCTCCTGCCGCATGAGGTTGGGTGCGGTGGACGTGGAAAAGACCTGCAGGTGGGGATGGATGAGAGAGCTTCCGGCCGGCGGCATGTAGTTCCAGTTGATGATGTGGTACACGGCTTCCGGATGGCCGGTGCTTTCGATGCGCCTGAAAAAGTCCAGCGCGAAACCGAATGCGGAGGCCATGTGCGCCGTCTCGAATGCAGTCATGGGGATAAAGTGGCGGGCGCCGAACGTCGCAACGGCCCCGATGCTGTCGTAGGGGGCGATGTTCGGGAAGATCACCATGCCGTCTTTTTGCAGACGTCCTTCGGGGATAAGGTCTTTGGGAAAACAGGGCGTCACGTCCAGCACCCTGTCCGTGCAGAACGGGCACCAGGCATCGGTTCCAGCGACAAGGGCATCGAAATCGGGCTTTTGCCATTGAAGTTTCATGAAATGGCAGATCCTGGCGGTTCGGCCGGTCAGGGGATCGATGCGGATTTCACTGGGGATTCGGCGCTCAGCCATATCCTTTTGGGGGTTGAGCATGACGGTTTCTTTTTTGATGGCCTCGAATTTCATAATCCTCCTTGGCGCAGTAACGGACAGTTCAAACCCAGCCCGCCCGGCATTTCAGCCATTCCGAATGATTTCTTGGGACAGAGCATCTTTTTGAATGGCTTTCAGGGTAATTTCATCTATCCCATAAAACTAAATCCAAACGCAAGGAATAATAGTCCTACCTCCGGGTGTACCGACCGGCAATGGTTTGATAGAATGCGGCCTCATCCACCTTGCCTCGCCTGATGCACCCATCGGCATATATCCGGCATTTCTCTATCAGGACATCGACGGCAGCCTGATGGTTCGGTGTCGTCAACGGATGGTTTTCAAGAATATTCACGATGGCCAGAATCCGGTATCTGTCCAGTCCGGAAGTCCGTGACAATTGATCGTCATGGCCGCCGCGCTTCACAACAAGCTGCCTGTCGATCAGATAAATCGGATAATGCAGCCCGATCCTTAACCACAAATCATAATCCTCGCAGGCGGGGAACGATTCGTTAAACAAACCCACTGCATCAAAAAGGCTTTTTTTGATCATCACCGCCGATGGGCTCACCAGGCAAAGCCGGAGCGATGGAACAAATATCATGCCCGATGGTTTTTTATGCCGGTTTTTGGGGTTTACCCGGATTCCGTTTCGAATCCATACCTCGTCGGTCTGGCAAATATACGCATCCGGATGAGACTGATAAAAATCATGCTGACAGGAAAGTTTTTCCGAAAGCCACATGTCATCCGAGTCCAGAAATGCGATATAATCGCCTCTTGCAACAGATATCCCGACATTTCGGGCAGCGCTAACCCCTTTATTTTTCTGATAGATTGTGGTGATCCGATCCCCGTATGTTGCCAATAACTCATTGGTGGCGTCCATTGAGCCGTCATCTACCACGATAATCTCAAAATCCGAAAATTTCTGGGACAGAACCGAATCGATGGCTTCTTTCAGTACCCAGCAGCGGTTGTAAGTGGGTATAATGACGCTGACACAAGGATTTAAACCTTTTTTTATCTTCAATCCGGAACCTTACTTTTGTGCAAATTGAGAACTTGACAAAGTCCATCAAAGTTGCTAATTCTGTACAGATTAATTCATTCTGCTTTTTTCAGTGGGCCGTTAGCTCAATCAGGTAGAGCACCTGACTCTTAATCAGTAGGTTGTTGGTTCGATTCCAACACGGCCCACCATATAAATTGAGGGTTTATGGCTAATAGCTGTAAATCCTTTTTTTGTTTATGATGGTTTTATCCAGCGCTTTAATCTGCCGTGCAATTTTTCCAATCAAAAAACACGGCTATGATACAGGACAAAAAGAAAACTTCAAGCTGATTATTCAAGCTTAAATTTCAGCAGGATAAGGATGAAGTTATTTATGTTCGACAACGTCAGGTATTGTGAAAAGTCGGAAATCGGTCTGCAAAGGCGCCACAACGAGGATAGTTTGTTAATTGTTGACCAGTTTTGTAATCATTACGATTTGCAAAAGTATGGTATGTTTTTTGTGGTTGCTGACGGGATGGGGGGACATGCTGCCGGAGAAATCGCGAGCAAGATGGCTTGCAAAGAAGTCGTTTCGGCATACTATCGCGATGACGTTATATTTCAAAACAATGTGGATGATGTTGAATTGAAAATGCGAAAACTGGAGAAGTCGGTTTGGTTGGCGCACGATCAACTTATCAATGCCGCAAAGGAGAAGAAAGAATTGCACGGGATGGGGACGACCCTGTCCGCTTTAGTGTTTTCAGATAATAAAGCGCTCATTGCACATATCGGGGATAGCCGGATCTATCGTTGCAGAAAAAAATCATGCGAAAGAATGACGGTTGATCATACGAAAAATCAGGCATTGATCGATGCAGGAAAAATCCGACCGGGGCATGAAAACAGTTTTTACTACGGTTATATATTGACGCAAGCTTTAGGGGGCTATGGTGATTTGGCTGAAGTATTTACCCGGGTGGAGAATGTGCAGCGTGGGGATGCATTTCTTCTCTGTACGGATGGTCTTCATGATCTAGTAACAGATCATGAAATTCAGGAAATACTTGCAGCAAATTCCTCACCACAGACAACTTGCGATATATTGGTGCAGTCAGCAACAAGCAAAGGTGGGAATGACGACATCACCGTTATTGTCATCCATCTATAATTCCTTTACGGCGTGGAGAGTTCTGCTATGATGCCTTCTAACAGGTCGGTAATGACGGAGAGATCCGAGTCTCTGTCAAGGTGGGGCAGTATATCCGGTTCCGGCAACTCCCCTTTTATTTCCTTGGCCAGGACCTTACAGAATACGAGCATGACCTTATTGTCGAACTGACTATCCAGATTTTTTCTTAATTCAGCAATTGCAGACTGTACATCCATCTTTTTCCTGTATGGCCGCTGGGATGTCATTGCATCGAACGAATCGGCAAGTGTGAGTATCCTGACCCCATCGCTCAGGGATTCCTGTGCGAGTGCATCGGGATACCCGCGCCCGTCGAGACGTTCGTGGTGGTGCCAGACCATATCCTCTACGTTCTTCCACGGGAACTTTATCTTTGATGTGATATTGTGGGACAGCGTCGAGTGTTTTCTGATTTCTTCACGTTCCTCCGGAGTAAAGGGCGTTACCTTGTTCAACAGCGCGTTGCTAATCGCTAACTTGCCGACATCGTGCAGGTACCCCGCGACGTACATGCCTTCAATCTCGTGCTCGTTCCATCCGAGTTCCCGCGCAATAGCGACGGAATACTTCGCGACCCGATGGGAGTGGTTTTTCGTATAGGCGTCTTTTGCATCAATCGCTGCGGCAAAAGCCTGAAGTGTGCCGTGGTAGATGCGCCTCATCTCTTCATAGAGTCTGCGGTTATCTTCGAGCTTGTCTGAAAGGTCCATGAAAAGGGTGTGGTTGTTTAGGGCGATTGCAATCTGGTTCGCGATGACGCTGAGAAGTTCAAGATCTCCCGGTGTATAAGGACCGACAGTCAACTTGCCGCTTAGAAGCAGAGCGCCAATAAAATCGTGCCTTACCCACATGGGAGCCAGTACCTCTGCACCGGCAACTGCCAGGACAGGGTCGTTCCCGATCAGGCACGGCTCGTTTCTGCCGAGCGACATCAGTTCTTCGGGATTGAGGCGATCCAGGTCGGCCTGGGCAAACCCCTTTTGTGTTGACGTATTCAGCCTGTTTGTTGATTTGTCATAAAAGAGGATCGCGCCCTTATTCGCCAGAAACGTACCGGTGATTACATAAAGTAGCGACTGAATTTTTTCATGGAAATCATTTTCAGAAGTGATTGCCTGCCCCAGGTCAGCCAGGGCGGATATGTTATACAGCGCTTTTTCTAGTTTTGTGCTCATGATTTTCGGGCTTTAAGGTATTTTAACGCATCACTTTCGACCGGGAAAACCAGCATATGCTGAATAAGGCCAAGCATTTCGAAAGTGTCACGGAGGAACTTGGACATATTCGTACAGCAAATCGTGCCCTTGATGTTCTTTAGGTCTTCCATGATCTGCAGAAGCATGGATATGCCGATAGAGTTGATTAAATCTGTTTCGCTGAAATTCACAATGATTTTTGTTATGCCCTTGCCGATGTAAATGCCACATTCAATGACAAGACTTTCGCCCGAGAGATTGTTCAGGTATCCCTTGGGGTAAATAATTGCAGCGTCTCCTTCGAGCCTTGAAGTCACGCTAAATTGAACCGATTTCATTTAAGTACCTCTTTGTCAATCAAGTCTTTTGTCAGGATCACCCTCATCCTGTCGTTTACCCTCTCCACCTTCACGCTGTCCATAATTTTATGAAGAAGTTTAAACCCCCAGCCCCTCTTCATGCCCAGCCGCAGCTTTTCTTCCACGGGGACTTCCTTTAATGATTCGAGAGAGAACGGCCTGCCGGAGTTCTCTATGATAATCTCAAGTTTGTCCGGCTTGGTGATGAATTTAAGGAAGACCTTTTTTTCGTAACTCCCGCTGTGCTCGATGGCATTGATGCAGACCTCAATCAGCGCCAGCTGTAAAAAATTCAGGAATTCGGAGTCGAGATGAATGTTTCTGCCGATCTGTTCAACAGCCTTTGCAACCACAAGCTCCGCATTGGAATTCATCGGGATCACCAGCTCGAAACACGATGCTTCTCTTTCCGATATGTATTTCGCTTCTAACTTTTCCCTTGCATTGCTGGCGGTTCTACCCTCTATTTCAATCATATAGAGACAACGGATGAAATCCTGAAAGACCGCGTCCTTGTCCCGGATTATCCCAGAGTTTTCCATTGCACCCAGGACCGTTTCCGTTTCGGCCTCGTCCAATCCGGATACCATTGAGAGTCTTTTGCTGTCTTCAAATCCCCCATTTTCAATCGCGTGCATGAGGAGTTTAAGCATCGCCCTTCTCTTTGCCGGGTTCTTAGCATAACGACTGAACACGGAGGAACAATAAAATGAGGTCTCACCTTCGGAAACTTCAAAACTATAACACTCAATCAGATCCTTTTCATTGAGTTCCTTCTTCTGCATTTTCCAGGCGGCTTTTGCAATATTCCTGATGTAAAGTGGGTTTCCCTTCAATATATCCAGGAATTCAAGCTGCAACCCCGGTGCGCAGGTTATCTTCAGATTGGTGAGGTGAGCCCTGAAAAGCGTAATTGCCAGGTCTTTCGGAAGCGGACCAAGCCGCATCTGCTCCGTCATCCCGATGAGTGAATGGTCCGTGAAAATTGACTCAAGCGCTCCAGCCGAGCCGGTAATGACATGAGGGCAGCGGCGGTTTCCCATCGATTCACCGAAAAGGCTTACAAGACCGTGCGCATCGCCGAGGCTGGAGTCGTAAAGGCGTGCAGCTGCATCAAAGTCATCCAGCATCACAATAACCGATTTATTGGTTTTTTGTGCGGCAATGACCGGAGCTGAAATGGCGGCGACGAGCTGCCAATAAAAATCATTTTTGTCGACGTGTTCCTGAAAGTCTTCGATGCAGTCGATCAGCCAGTACAGGCCAAGCGACGATATCGTCGGCATGAGACGTTGAAGCGGCTTAGCCACATTATCTGCGATGGAAGGCTCTTTTTTAACGAAGGAGATGTATTGTCTGACAAACCTGGCGAAATAGTCCCTGGCGAAATATGTCCCCTTAAGGTTCGCTGTCTTGAAGGAATAGTAAAACGGTGCGACATTATTTTCCCAGAAGAGTTCGCGGTAAAGCTGCTTGAGGAGCTCTGTCTTGCCCGTTCCCCTTGTGCCTACAAGGAACACGTCTCCACCCAAGGCGTTTTCCTTTAATTTGGACAAACCCTTCAGATAATTAAGTTCGGGTTCCCTGTTTAGAAAGTCTTCCGCGGGAATGGCATTAAACGGCACCGGTGACCCTCACGCCTACTGTTGAAACTAAACACCTTTCGGCAGGTTCAAGCTGAAGAGAGCGTTAATACTGGCCTGATATGATAAAACTCAATCTTCTCCCGGAAAGCATAATAAAAAGAGGTTTATGTGTCAAGAAGAATAGATGACACCTTATCCCCGCTATATCCCCGGAAACATTTTATTATGAGGCAACGATTTAATTGAAATTGTCCATATCTGAATAACAGGCCACGCAATGGAAAAAATGATGTATATCTGTTAAATTATGTAGTAGAATGAATGACCGAAGAGAGCTATTCCATCCCTTGGCTGCTTCGAGGATGTTGGGTCCTGTCGCCTACTGCCCGAAATAAAACTGATTAGTTGCGAATAGTTCGTCATTACTGAACAAGAAAGAAGAACTGAGCTTGGGAGAAACAGCATGAGCACGATCGATCTGGCAGATGCAAAAGTATCTTATGAAGGTAAAAAACTTCCAGCCATTAACCTGATCAGCAAACTGCAAACGCAGCTTCTGGAGGCGGCAGATCGGATAGCTGTCATTGCTTCCACTCTGGGAGATCTTCAAGCGGCGTTACTCAATTCCAATACGGTTGAAGTGAAGCTGACGCTTTCCAATGAGGATTTTGGCAGATTCAGGTCTCTGGGAGGCATGAATGACAGCGAGCGGATCCGCAAAGCCGTTATGATGTTGATTCACCCTGAAAAAGCAGATGCTTCCCCAGGTCCCGTCCTGCCTCATGAACCAAAATTGCAGCCTGTTGAAAGGGCATTCGATGAAAAGCCGATTGCGACGGAGCCATCAATCAAAAAGAAACCAACCACAAAATGTCCCAGGTGCCAGTCCCTGATTGATTTGCCTGAGGCGTCAAATGATCAGTGGTCGTTAGAGATTCAATGCGGAACTTGCGGGGCCAAGTATTTGGTGAAGCCCCAAACTGTGAATGCCTGAAAAACCGGCAGCTGGACTTGAACCCCCGTGATAAAGTGGCGACATTTGGTCGGGGCGAGAGGATTTGAACCTCCGACTCCCTGCTCCCAAAGCAGGTGCGCTACCAGGCTGCGCCACGCCCCGTTTAAATTTAACTATTCATATCTATCATGTTTTCCGGAATCAGGCAAGATATAAACTTCTGAGTACTTTTTTCAGATGCGCTCAAATGACAGGTTCCCGCCTCTTTGTCAGGGCAGGTGCCAGTGGCATAAATCATTCGAACATATTGACATTACAAGACGTTTTCCAATTATACTTGACATGGTTTGCATATTAGATTATATTGTATAGATTTTAATGGGATCTGGACTGTCCAGTTGGGATGGATTCATTCGGATGAATGACAGATTGGTTGCAGTTTATTGTTTCCAGCAATGAACCAGGCTATTTAACCCATAGGCGAGAGTGGCGGAACTGGCAGACGCACTGGACTTAGGATCCAGCTCTGGAAACAGAATGGGAGTTCAAATCTCCCCTCTCGCACCAGCATATTCAATTCCTCATCCACTTTTGTCAACCATGCAAAAGCTGTCCAGGCCGGGGTAGAGATAGAGCCTGCCTGGACTCGTGATGACCGAAATCCACAATCTTCAAGAAGAGATACAATTTTTATAAACTGTTTTGCCACACGGATGGATGTAAAATCCATCCATACTGCTTAAAGGGAAATGGAAACAATCTTATGAAATTTACGGTAGAAGACTCAAGCACTGTAAAAAAAGTACTTCATATTGAAATCCCACAGAATGAGGTGGTTGAAGAAATTGAGAGTGCCTATAAAGAATTGAATAAAACAGCCAAGATTAAAGGGTTTCGTCCGGGGAAAGCCCCAAGATCGGTTCTAATACGGCTTTATAAAAAAGATGTTCATGAAGATGTAACCTCCCGGCTGATCAAGAATTCTTATGCAGAAGCCATTTCCGAGTCAGGACTGAGTCCGTTGCGGCTTCCGGATATTGACCCGCCGGAGCTCAGCGCCGACAGCGCATACCGGTACAGCGCGACCGTGGAGATTAATCCGGAAATTCCCGATATCGATTTTAAGGGCCTCACCCTTAATAAATCGCTTTATAAACCTTCTGATGATGAACTGGAAGCCCAGCTGAAAATGCTTCAGAAAAATCTTTCAGAACGCAAACCGGTTGAGCCAGTTCGCGCTTGTCAGGAAGGCGACTTTGTCATTTTGGACTATGAAGGCTTTAGAGACGGCGCCCCCCATCCAGACCTTCAGAAAACAGAGAACATGACTTTAAAAATCGGAACATCTAAAATTTCCAAGGACTTTGATGATCAAATCGTTGGAATGATGCCTGGTGATCACAAGGATTTTTCGATCAAATTTCCTGAAGACTACCACAATGCCGGCCTTGCCGGCCAGGAAGCGGCATTTCATGTTCACATTCATGAAATCCGTGAAGAAATTCTTCCGGAAATCAATGATGACTTTGCCAAAAGGGTTGGGCCGTTCAGTTCAGTTGAAGAGGTAAAAACAGCCATACAAAGCAACCTGCTTCAAGGCTACAACAAGCGCGCCGAGCAGGAAACCAATGAACAGATATTTTCAGCATTAATTGAAAAAGTACCATTTGAAGTTCCCGACACCTTGATTGACTGGGAGCTTGCAGGAATTATTCGGGAGTTCGAACGCTCATTAGAACATCAGCAGATCACGATGGAATCTCTTGGCATTAACCATGAATTGCTGACCGTAAAATACCGTGACACGGCTGAAAAACAGGTTAAGCGGCATCTGATTCTTGGGAAAATCATTTCTCAGGAAAAATTGACACTTCCCGACGCCGACCTGACCCAGGCATTGCAGGACATGGCGGCTTCTTACGGCAGACCGGTTGATGAAATTAAAACTTATTATGACCAGCATCCCGATGATCTGGCTTTTTTCAAACATACACTCCTTGAAAAACAGGCGATCAGGCTTATCATTGATAACAATACGGTAGAAGAGATTGAACCCGTTTTGGAAGATCCGTCCACCTCTTCAGAATAGCCAAAAACTGACGGAGGTGATGGATAGATTATCATTGGGGACGCAGCAACGAATCAATCAATAATTTGATGGACTTGATCAGAGTCCGACTTCGGATAACATTTCCATGTTGTCATCATAAGGAGAATTTCAGTGCCATTAATACCCATGGTCATTGAACAGAGCAGCCGGGGAGAACGCGCCTATGACATCTATTCGCGGCTTCTTAAAGACAGGATTATTTTTCTGGGGACTCCCATTAACGATGAAGTTGCCAATCTATTGATCGCGCAACTGCTCTTTCTGGAATCGGAAGATCCGGGAAAAGAAATCAACTTCTATATTAATTCCCCTGGCGGATCTGTTACTGCCGGGCTTGCTGTTTATGATACCATGCAGTATATTAAGCCTGATATTACAACTGTATGCATCGGCCAGGCAGCCAGCATGGGGGCTTTGCTGCTGGCAGCCGGTACAAAAACCAAACGCTATTCGCTCCCGAATTCAAGAATCATGATCCACCAGCCCATGGGAGGATCTCAGGGACAGGCATCGGATATCGCCATCCAGGCAAAGGAAATCCTTCGAATGAAGGATAATTTAAACACCATTCTGGCTTACCACACTGGAAAAGATCTGGAACAGATTCAAAAAGATACGGATCGTGATTTTTTCATGTCCGGCCAGGAATCCAAAGAATACGGTATTATCGATCATGTCATAGCTAATCGGGACGATTTGGATCAACTGGTCAAAACGGAGGTGTAACATGTCAAAAAAAGATGATATGGCAGACAATCTCTTCTGTTCTTTCTGCGGTAAAAACCAAAAAGAAGTGGCCAAGTTGATTGCCGGCCCCGCAGTCTATATCTGTGATGAATGTATCCAGTTGTGCAGCGAAATCATTGAAGAAGAAACCGAGCAGAACGCAGCTTCCCAGCAGCGGACCCTGGTACCCAAACAGATCAAGGAAATGCTGGATGATTATGTCATTGAGCAGGATCGGGCGAAGAAAATCCTTGCGGTTGCAGTCCACAATCATTACAAGCGGCTGGATTCCTTAATCAGCCAGAATGATGTGGAAATTCAAAAAAGCAATATTCTTCTGATCGGACCGACCGGATGCGGTAAAACCCTTCTTGCCCAGACCTTGGCCAGATTTTTAAATGTTCCGTTTACCATCGCCGATGCAACCAGTTTGACAGAAGCCGGATATGTGGGAGAAGATGTTGAAAACATCATTTTGTCCCTGCTGCAGAATGCGGATTATGATCTGGACAAGGCCAAACGCGGCATCGTCTACATTGACGAAATTGACAAGATTGCTTCTAAATCAGACAATCCTTCCATTACACGCGATGTATCCGGCGAGGGAGTTCAGCAAGCCCTGTTGAAAATCATCGAGGGAACCACGGCGAGTGTCCCGCCTAAAGGCGGCAGGAAGCATCCTCAGCAGGACTTTGTAAAGGTGGACACTTCCAACATCCTTTTCATCTGCGGCGGAACGTTCAATGGCCTCGAGAAGATCATCCAGCGCCGGTTGGGATCCAACGTAATGGGATTTGGCTCCAAGATTGTCGAAAAATCGAATCACAATGTCGGCGATTTGTTGAAAATGGTTCGGCCAGAGGATCTGATCAAATTTGGCCTGATTCCCGAATTTTTAGGCAGACTTCCGGTAGTCGCCACGCTGGATGAACTCACTGAAAGCTCGCTGATCCGCATTCTGAAAGAACCCAAGAATGCACTGATCAAACAGTTTGCGAAATTGTTCGAGATGGAAGGGGTCAATTTGCGATTGACCGACAGCGCCCTTTCAGCCATCGCCAGTGAGGCGCTTAAGCGAAAATCCGGTGCAAGAGGACTCAGGGCCATTCTTGAAAACTGCCTGCTGAATATCATGTATGAAATTCCTTCTATCGAAGATGTTAAAGAATGTGTTATCAGTGAAGAAGTCGTCCTCAATAATGAATCGCCGATATTGCTTTATGAACCGGTAAAAAAACAGGCGTGATGGTTTCCCCAAACAATGATTAATTTGACAAAAAAATTCAGGCAAGATGGCCCGGCACCGGTGGTTACCCTGCTGCCCCTGCTGCCGTTGAGAGATATCGTGGTTTTTCCTTACATGGTTGCGCCGCTTTTTGTTGGCAGATCCAAATCTGTCAAGGCTTTGGCAGATGCCATGAATAATGAGAAAAACGTTTTTCTGGCAACCCAAAAAAAAATCGGCGAAGAAAATCCGGACATTAATGATATCAGTCTGATTGGCACGATTGGCAAGGTGCTGCAACTGCTTCGCCTTCCCGATGGGACGGTCAAGGCCCTGGTTGAGGGCAAATCCAGGGCCCGAATCAGACGATTTGTTCATCAGGAAGATTTTTTTCAGGTAGAAATTGAACCCATCGCCGAAGACTTTGCTGAAGATGCCGAATGCCAGGCACTGGGCAGAGCGATTGTTACCGCCTTTCGCGAATATGCAGATCTGGCTAAAAATATCTCGAAGGAGCTTCTGAATACCGTATCGGCAATTACCAGCCTTTCCCAGTTATCCGATACCGTGTCTGCTCATTTTTCGTTCAAGATCGAGGATAAACAGCTCCTGCTGGAAGCAGACTCCCTGAACGAGCGCCTGACGCTTTTGCTGAGCCTGATCAAAATGGAAATAGATGCGTATCAGATGGACCAGCGGATCAAGAATCGGGTCAAGGAACAAATGGAAAAGACCCAGAAAAGCTACTATCTGAATGAGCAGATGCGTGCCATCAAAAAGGAAATGGGGGCGGATGAGGACAGCGGGGATGAACTCAAGGAGCTTGAAATTCTTATTCAGCAGAAACAAATGTCTAAGGAAGCCACGGATAAGGCACTGCATGAATTCAAGAAACTGAAGATGATGGCACCCATGTCGGCGGAAGCAACCGTGGTTCGAAATTACATTGACTGGATGACCAGCCTTCCCTGGTATGACCAGACCGAAATTCAGGAGGACCAGCTCGAAGCAGAAAAAATCCTGAATGAAGATCATTACGGCCTGGAAAAACCAAAGGAGCGAATCCTGGAATATCTGGCGGTTCAATCCCTTGTGAAAAAAGTGCGCGGCCCGATATTGTGTTTTGTCGGTCCGCCGGGCGTGGGAAAGACTTCTCTGGCCAAATCCATCGCCCGGGCAACCGGCAGAAAATACATTCGCCTTTCCCTGGGAGGGGTCAGAGATGAAGCGGAAATCCGTGGCCATCGCAGAACCTATATCGGGGCCATGCCCGGAAAAATTATTCAGTCCTTAAAAAAGGTGGGCGTCAACAATCCGGTTTTTTGCCTGGACGAAGTAGACAAAATGAGCATGGACTTCAGAGGAGATCCTTCTGCCGCGCTGCTCGAAGTCCTGGATCCTGAGCAAAATTCGTCTTTTAATGACCATTATCTGGATGTGGATTACGATCTGTCGGACATCCTTTTTGTGACCACCGCCAATACCCTTCCGGACATTCCGCTTCCCCTTCAGGACCGGATGGAAATCATTCGATTGGCCGGCTACACTGAATATGAGAAATACCGTATTGCCAGAGATTTTTTAATTGCCAAACAGATTCAGCAAAATGGCCTTGAAGGAAAAACCGTCGAATTCACTAAAAATGCCATTTTATCCCTGATTCAACGCTATACCCGTGAAGCCGGCGTTAGAAACCTTGAGCGGGAGATTGCTTCCATCTGCCGTAAGATTGCCCGTGATCTGGTAAAAAACAAATCTACAAACGCCATCACCGTCAATTCGCGCTCGGTTCAGAAATATCTGGGTCCCCCGAAACATCGACATGGCTTGATTGAGGAAAAGGATCAGATCGGTCTGGCAACCGGGATGGCCTGGACCCAGGTAGGCGGCGAATTGCTGTGCATCGAGACTCTGATCATGCCGGGCAAGGGGGAGCAGATTGTCACCGGCAAATTAGGAGATGTCATGAAAGAATCTGCCCAGGCAGCCATCAGTTTTGTCCGGTCACGCACAGAACATCTGATGATTGACAGGGATTTTCACAAACAATTTGATATTCACATTCACATTCCGGAGGGGGCTATCCCCAAAGACGGCCCATCTGCTGGAATTTCCATGTGCACATCCATTGTATCGGCGCTAACCCGCAGGGCTGTTGATCGTCATGTTGCCATGACGGGTGAAATTACGCTGAGAGGGCGAGTGCTTCCGGTCGGTGGGATTAAAGAAAAGATTTTGGCAGCTCATCGGGGAGGAATCAAAACAATTATTCTCCCCAGGGAAAATGAAAAGGATTTAAAAGATATTCCGGAAACCATCGCCAGGCAAATGGCATTTATTCTGGTGGATCATATGGATGAAGTGCTGACCCATGCATTGATTTCAAAGCCTGGAACCCCTTTGTTCAATGGCAATGATATGGCTTTTGACATCATCCCCCAACAAACCCGGGAATCCCATCAGACCCATCCGCTGGTCTGACTTTTTCCTTGACACGCCTTGTGATTTTCTGTATAAGTTCAGTCTCTTTGTGATTGAAAAAGAAGGGCGGGTAGCTCAGCTGGGAGAGCATCGGCCTTACAAGCCGAGGGCCACAGGTTCAAGCCCTGTTCCGCCTACCAGATCGGTTGTATTACGCTGATTCTGGTGCGGCAGTCCCACAAAGAAACGGGGGCGTAGCTCAGTTGGTTAGAGCGCCGGCCTGTCACGCCGGAGGTCGCGAGTTCGAGCCTCGTCGCTCCCGCCACTCGATTATCAGGGGGATTACACATCGATGTAATCCCTTTTTTCATTATGACTCAAACGAAAGGAAGGCGTCAATGGCTAATATTACTCCTCACTGCGAAGGCTGTGTAAAAATTAATGCCAATAACGACTGTTCGGTTTATCCCAATCCTGCGTTTATGATGCGGTGGGTGGATGATAAAAAAATCAAAGTTGGTTGTGCATTCAATGCAGCAAAATTTTCTGAAACAGCTTCCAAAGAGAAAATTCGCGTTGGTCAACAGAAACAAAAGAAAAAATAACCTGATTAACGGTCCAGTCCCGTTTTTCCCTGAAGACGTTGTAAGGCGCCATGCGAACGCCTTACAACGAACAGGCTCATTTCAGTTTTGCTGACTTCCCCGGTTCACACCATTCCATCTTTTATGCCATCATTTATGCCATCGTTGCCGATATCTTTGTTTTCGGCTGTCTAATTTCCCTGCTTTCAATGAAACCGTTTCTTGATGGGAATCTTGCCTTTTACTATAATTGCTGATAAGCAGATTCAAGTTGTCTAATTGGCCCGATTAATGATCATTTATGGGTCATTGCGGCACTTCATCAAATGAAAATATTGAAAGGTTATGCTGATCCACTTTCCTCCCCGAATAGCTGTCATATGCGGCCCTACCGGTGTCGGAAAAACGACCGCAGCCATTGAAATCGCCTCTGCGCTGGATGCTGAAATCATCAATGCGGATTCCATGCAGGTTTATCGATACTTGGACATTGGAACCGCAAAACCTTCCAAACTGGAACAGGCGCGTATTCCGCATCACATGATCGATATTGTTGATCCGGACGAGCCTTTTGATGCGCAGCGGTATGCAGAGTTGAGCCAGAATCTCGTTTATCAGTTTGCCGGACAGGGCATCCCTGTTTTGGTCGTTGGGGGAACCGGGTTTTATATTCGCGCTTTGATTCATGGGTTGTTTGAAGCCGGTTCCGGGAATTCCGAAATACGCCTCAATCTGAAGAAAGAAGCGGATGCAAAGGGGACAGTTGAACTCTATCACCGCTTATGTGAATGTGATCCCAAAGCCGCGGCAAGAATTCATCCCAACGACGCATTCCGGATTGTTCGGGCGCTTGAAATTTATGAAACAACGGGCCAGCCCATTTCGACCTGTCACCAGGAGCATCGGCAGGCGCCTCCTCGGTTTGACGTCCTAATAATTGGACTTTCCCGGCAAAGAGAAGTATTATATGAACGGATTAACCGTCGTGTGGATTTGATGATTGAAGAAGGACTGATCGATGAAGTCAAATCCCTTCTGAAAAGAGGGTACTCATCCCAGCTAAAACCCCTTCAATCCATAGGGTATCGGCACATTGTGGATTTTTTTGAAGGACGCCTGAGCTGGGATGACACCCTTCAAACGCTGAAACAAGACACTCGGCACTATGCCAAACGGCAATTGACCTGGTTTAACTCTGATTCACAAGTAAACTGGATTGACGCAGACCATCTCGATAAGATGATCGATACTGTTAAGGCATTTTTGTCTCCGTGAGAGGTAACATTTTCAGGATATGATAAAAAGCAAATCTTATGCATGTATTGTTTTCTGTTTGGTAGCGGCACTCGGGATTGGACTCATCCATGCCAATCCTGCCAATTGTCTGGCTGCAAAAATTGCCCCGGCGGAATTTAAATATTTTTTGGAAAAAAGGCTGAATACGAAAAATGCGGAATTAAATTCATCTGCTCATTTTCCCGTAATTTATTATCATTCCATCATATTGTCTTTTTATGAAAAATGTGATTTCAAGCCGTTATGGACATTGGACACCGGTCTGACACCCCAGGCAGAACAGCTTGTGCGATCCATCGAAGAAGCAGGGCTGGATGGACTGATCTCTGAGGATTATCATTTATCCCAAATAAGAACCTTGATTGCGGACTTCAAAGAAGCGATGCGGCAGAGGCAGTCTTTTGATGCTCAGAAACAGGCGGATCTGGATCTATTGCTCACGGATGCGTTTTTGCTTTTCAGCTCTCACCTGCTTTCCGGCAGGGTAATGCCAAATGCCGTGGATTCAACCTGGTTATTCTTCAATCCGGTATCCGATATTTCTCTGATCCTGAACTCCAATGCCTATTCAAGCCGGATCGAATCTTTTTTTGAAGGACTACGGCCTGCGAACGCTGCCTATTATCGGTTGCGGAATGCGCTTCAGCATTATATCGGTATTCAGAAGAAAGGCGGCTGGCCGTCCATTCCTACAGGACCGAGCTTGAGAATCGGCGATACCGATGATCGTATCGATAAAATTCGAAAGCGCCTGATGGTAACCAAAGACATCGATCCCTCTGCCCGCAGTGTCAAACCCTACGAATTCGACGAATCTCTGATGAAAGGGGTCCAGCGGTTTCAGAACCGGCACGGAATTGAGGCGGACGGCGTGGTTGGCACGAGTACCCAGAAGGCAATGAATGTTGCGGTTGAGGATCGAATCCGTCAGATAGAGCTGAATCTGGAACGGTGGCGCTGGATTCCCCGTGACCTGGGTTCCCGGTATATATTGGTCAATATTGCCGATTACAGCCTGATAGTTGTGGAGAATCAAACAACGGTTCTGGATATGCGGGTGGTCGTTGGAAAGGCTTATCGCCGAACGCCTGTTTTCAGCGAAAAAATGAAATACCTGGTCTTGAACCCATTCTGGAATATCCCGTTCAAGATTGCCGTCGAGGACAAGCTTCCCATTATTCGGAAAAATCCGCTTTATTTAACCCAGCAGCACATCAAAGTATTTGAAAACAGTGAGGACGCTCCAGAAATCAATCCGGTCATCATCGACTGGTATCGGGTGAATCCCAGTTATTTTCCCTACAGACTGAGGCAGGATCCCGGCCCATCAAATGCCTTGGGTAGAATTAAATTCATGTTTCCCAACAAATTTTCCATCTATCTTCATGACACGCCCCAGCGCGGTTTGTTCAAAAGGGCTTCCAGAGATTTCAGTTCGGGCTGCATCCGCATTGAAAAACCAGTGGAACTGGCAAAATACCTGCTTCAGAATGATCCACAGTGGCCTAACCAAAAGATCATGGAAACCATCGAACGCGGTGTAACGACTGTGGTACGCATCAAGGAACCCATTCCGGTCCATCTCCTTTACTGGACTGCCTGGGTGACCGAGACGGGAACCGTCCACTTCGGGAACGATATTTACGACCGGGATCCGCCACTTTCGAAGGCGCTTAAAGCAAAACTGAAGGATTCATTCCATTCTATTTCAGCGGAAAATTTGCCGGGTCTGAGGGCAGAAAACTGATGCGGCAGATCCATTCCGGAAAGGCGGCTTTGACTTTAGACTTGCCATTTCTACCAGCACCGGATATCCCCCACATCCACATGAACGAAGTTTTCTGAAGGGTAATATCCGACTCCGCCTTTTTTCAGCGATACCGCAACACGCCTGACCGCAGATATCTTTCGATCCGGCAAACGAATATCGACAGCCTTGCCTTGAATATGCAGGCTGTTCTTGGCGACATTTCCGCTTTCCCGGCAAAGTATGGCATTGGTTTCAGGAGACCGGTATCCGGATATGATGTGAAACGGGGATGAGCGGGTTTCAAGCTTTACCGATATGCCATACAGGTAGTCAAGAAGATGCGGATCAATGGTTTTTACGGCTCCCGTACGGTGATCCCGGAATAAATAACTGATATCTTTCAGCGCTGCTGGTGAATAACGGCCTTTGGCGAAATAGGAAACATCCATTTTTTCACCGGTATGGAGATTAAAAAAATGCAGTGCTTTGGTCTGTCCCGCTTTTGCGGCTTTGGCTTTTTTGGGGATGGCGCAAAGAGCCGATTCCGGAATCGTCCCCAGCAAAGCAACCAGCGCCCCCATCTTAAGGAACCCTCTCCGGCTAAGATGAAGTTCGCTTTCTTTTCGTGTTTCGGCTAAAAATGAAAAGATATAACCACCTCCTCGGCAATATTTTAGCGGATGCTCTTTTATCTTGATTAAATAAAAAAAACACCCGATCTTGTCAACTCAATTCTATTCATCCTATCTCCGACTACGCGCGAGACATGAATTTACCGGTTTCCGTATTGACCTTTACCCGCTCACCAGTCTCCATATACTCAGGAACCTGAACAACAACTCCGTTGGAAAGCGTTGCGGATTTGGTCCTGCCAGTCACCGTTGCCCCCTTGATGGCGGGGGAGGTGTCCGTGATTTCCAGCAGAATGGTCTGAGGCAGCTCGATGCTGATGATTTTTCCATCATTCAGAAGGGCGGTGATGCCTTCCAGGTTGTCTATGAGCCAGACAGTCTGATCATCCAGGGTTTCCTCACTCAGCATATACTGATTGTAATCTTCGGTATCCATGAAGGTGTAAAGATTGCTGTCCTTAAAAATGTACTGAACCGGTCTGCGACTTAATTCGACATCTTCCAGCACATCGTTTCCCTTAAAGGATTGATCCAGTTTCTGGCCATTTTGAACATTCATCAGCCGGACCTTGTACAACGTCAATGCCCCGCGCGCGGATGGGGTTTTCACATCGATGTGTTTAACCATAAAAAGCTGTTGATTCATTGTAACGACATGACCTTTTTTTAAATTGGATGCTTTAAGCATGCCATCTGGCTCCCAAAATGCTTTATTATCTGCCGCGTGCTAAAAAGATGGTAGGAAGTGTTTTCAAGATAAGGGAAATATCCAGCCACAACGACCAGCGATCTATATAATCCAGGTCCATATCCATCCAAATGTCAAATGGAATATCATTGCGATTGGGCTGGATCTGCCAGACACCGGTGATGCCAGGCCGCATGGAAAGTCTGCGGCGCTGCCACAATTCATATTTTTCAACTTCATATGGAATCGGGGGCCTGGGTCCTACAACGCTCATCTCGCCGCGGATGACATTGATAAACTGAGGCAGTTCATCCAGGTTCGTTTTTCTTAGAAAGGTTCCGATATAGGGAATGATGCGGGGATCTTTTTTCATTTTAAACACCGGGCCGCAGGCCTCGTTGAATTCCGCCAAGGATTTCAGTTTTTCTTCGGCTCCCTGGATCATGGTTCGAAACTTATAGACTGCAAATTTCCTGCCGAACTGGCCAGATCGGATCTGTTTATAAAAAACAGGACCCGGAGAGGACAGCTTGATTAAACCGGCAAAGATGATAAAAAGCGGAAAACAAAGAATCAGGACAAGCAGGGCCATCAAAAAGTCCAGGATGGATTTGATTAACAGGGCATCCCGTTTTTCCTGAATGGTACTTAAAATCAGTGCGGGTTCCAATAAAAAACGATCCACCTGGAATGAATGCGTATTCGGCTGCAGGGAGATGAATTTGCGGAGATACCAGTGAGGGATAATTCGGATGGTGATTCCAAAGGTGCTGATAAACGACAGATACCATTCGGAATTTTTGATTTCATTTAATGGCATGGTAATCAGGACTTCATCGATGATCTGCCCCAGCAAAACATCCCGAAGCTCATCCAGGGTGCCGATAATCTGAACCCCGCAACATACGGTTTTCCCGACATCCTGGTGGTTTGAATCCAAACACCCCACGATTTGAATGTCGGTTTCCGGGCTGTTTGCGACCATCTGGATAAGTTCCTGAGCTGTAGTTCGACTTCCCAGTATCAGTACGTGTCGGTTATAAAAGCCTATGTTGCGTTTGGAGAAAATATATCTATTAATCATCCAGCGGGTGAGAATAAGCATGGTCAGATCGAGAAAATAAAACATAACGATAAACAGCCGGCTGATATCCGTGATTTTAAAAATATACAGACACATCACCAAAATAATGACGCTGAAGGTGACCCCTTTAAAAAGATCCATGAGCATGGGGCCTGATATTTTGGCGCCATAGCTGTAATTGTCATTCAAAAAGTCCAGCGTCACATACCATATGACAGCAACTATCATCAGTAAAACAGAATAATTGGATTGTGAGGCAAGTCCGCCATAATAATCATCCAGCAGGTATTTTTTAATACTGTGTGCGCAGACGAACGCCAGTAACGTCAACAGTATATCCAGCAGGAGTTCAATTCGCCCAATGAGGTTTCTGTCCGGGTTCATGCGTCCTCAGTTTCCAAGACTTTTTTGATAGAGGTTGTCGTGTCCGCTGCAAGCCGCATCCCAGTTGAACCGGCATGAAATCAAACTGATGGCTGCTTGCTTAAAGTCATCCAGCGTGTGTTCTGTCATGGTCTCAACAAAATCCAGGCAGGTCGATAGAGCCTGAATGTCTCCCACCGGAAATGACAGACCCTCAAGGGTTTCCGTCACTTCCCGGTGGGGACCGATCATACTGGTAACACAGATTGCGCCATAAGACAATGCTTCAAGAAGGGTGATCGGAAGACCCTCCAGCTCGGATGCGGACACAAAAGCGCGGGTGTTGGAAAACAGCTCTTCCAGAACCGCCCCATACTGATACCCAGTAAAAATGATGGAAGCATTGTTTTCAGCCAGTTTCTGCAGCCCGTTCATATACTGCCCGGAGGCGGCATTGTCTCCAACAATCACCAGTCTGCTTTTTCTGGGCTTCTGCAAATACGCTTGAATGACATCTTCCAGGCGTTTTTCCGGAACCATGCGGCCAACACACAGAAAATAGCTCCGGGCTGATAAATTCCACTGCTTGATCAGGTTTGGGGCCCTGGGCGGAATGGGGGCCATTCCATTAGGAATATAGACGGTTTCAACCCCATGTACTGTTTTGAAATAATATTGAAGTTCCCGGGAAACCACAATCCGGTATTGGGCGAATATAATAGCACTCAGCTCTCCCAGATAAATCAACCTGGACGCCCACCCCGGCCATTTTTTCCGCTGCCAGTCGAGTCCGTGACAGGTAAAAAAAACCTTCATCCGGGGCCTGAAAATCCGAGGCATCCAGCTGAAAAAACAGGGTCCGATGCCATGAATATGAACGATATCCGGATTGGTGAAGAGAATATGAACGATGGATATCAGCGTATGCAGCAAGGCATCTGTATATTTGAAATTCAGCGTTGGCAGCCGCTTGATCTTCAGTCCTTTATACCGGGTCATTCCCCTGGGAACATAGTAACTGCGGGCGGTAGATGGTAATGTCATATCCCTTTTCAGCCAGACGGGAATAGAGGCTATCACAATGATGTTCGATACCGCCCCATGTTGCAGGGACGCCCCGGAAACCGGTTACGGCGATTGTTGTCATGGGATGAAAAACCGGGTTGAGGGGGCGAACATAAGGCTATTCCCAAAGTGCGATGAGCTGGGCGATGGTTTCATCGATGTTGAAGCGCTGATAGACATCCTGATAAGCATTTTCCCCATATTCAGCGGCAATCCGGGGATGATCCAGCAAAAACGAAATGGCTTCCGCAAGTTTTTCCGGGTTGCCGGGAGGAACCAGAAGACAATTGCGCCCATGCCTTAAGACAGTTCGGTTTCCGGGGATGTCGGTTGCAACAATGGGCTTTGAAGCCGCCATGGCTTCCAGAAGCGCCAAGGACGTTCCTTCTGAAACAGATGGCAGGACAAACACATCGGATAAAGCCAAAATGTCCGGAACATCTTTCCGGCTTCCGAGAAAAGAAATGACATCCTGAACCTTAAGATCCTGACTCAGTTGTTCAAGCGACGCCTTCAAATCCCCATCACCTGCCAGAAGCAGCCTCACGTTGTCAGCCTGCGAAATCAGATACGGCATGGCACGGATAAGATAAACATGCCCCTTGGGCGGCATGAGACGTCCGACCGAAGTGATCAGCCGCTGACCCGGCAGGGCGCAGCAAAGAGACGGCAGCAGTTCAGATCTGGGCAGGGTGCGGTGAATGGCTTCCACGTCGATGCCATTGATGATAATCTTTATTTTGGATGGCGCCAGACAAAAGACATTTTTCAATTGCTGCGCCACATCCTCAGACACTGCCACAACAGCATGTGTGAGGCGATACAGCAAAGGGGTTACAGCGATTCTGAGATAATTCCGGATGTCGTCGGATTTGCGCTCCGGCAAAAGAGCGGGATAATGGACCGTAGAAATGATTCGCTTTGCGCCGTAAAGCCACCCTGCCAGGATGCCCGTAAATTCGGCATCAGAGAGGTGGCAATGCACCACATCCACCCGATGCTGCCTGCAAAGAGACACAATGTCCCGGATGTTTTGATAAAAATAAGTGACAAATTTTCCTGGGCAATAAATGCTGGGCCTTGACCTGTTCAAGCAATAGACTGGCGCCCCTCTCGATTCGATGAGGGATTTCAAGGTGATATCAGGCTGGATGACGCATACGAGGGTCTGATAAGCGGACTTGGGCGTTTTATCCGCCAGAAGTACCAGCAGTTCCTGCGCACCGCCGATGTTCAGCGCATCGATCACATGCAGAATCGTTTTTTTTTTGCCGGGCTCGATGGTTTTCATCCCATCAATTTGTAAATATTCTGGGGTATGGGGAACTGGCGATCGTTCAAAATCACCCCGATTGAAGTAATTCCAAATTTCTGGAGCTTATCAATGGCCAGTTTGCTGACTTCCCGGCGGGAGAAACCATATCGGCAGACCAGGGCTGTCATATCCACCAATCTTGCGAATTCGATCATGACAGGGCTCGCGGTTAATGGCTGCCCGTCGATAATGGTCATGTCGAAATTTGTCCGGCAATAGTTCATCAGAATTTCAATGGGTTCGCGCGATAGCATGTTGCCGGCATTTTTGGGCATTTTCCCGGATCCGGAAGGCAGCAAATACAGCCCGGGATATTCGGTTTGCACTATCAGCGAAGCCAGATCTTTTTTTTCAGTAACAAATGAATACAGACCCGGCAGATTCTGGGTTTTGGGGATGACGGCATGATTCAGATTTGAATCCACATACAGGATTCTCATGCTGTATTCTCTGGATAAAAACATGGACAGGTAAAAGGAAATAAAGGTGTTTCCTTCTTTTCGAGTTGCCCCGCAGACCAGCAGCGTTTGAACGGCCTGTTTGGTTTGGATCAGGATATTGGCCCATATATCCGAGAGTGGAGCGCTCATTTTAGAAAGAATTCCCGGATAGGGCGTGGAAAGCTTGTCGGATAGAATTCTCGGGCTGAACCGGCATTTCACCGGTTTTGAAAAAGCAGCCGGTTGAGGCCCCCGGTCCGGGGCTTGCTGAGGAACAGGTTGCGGTTTGCTGGTTTGATAAAACATGTCTTCAAAAGATTCGGAATCCGAAGACTTCGTTTGAGGGGCGGCGGAATCTGACGGGACCGAAAGCTTTTGATTCAGTCGCGTGTCTGCTTCCGGATATGCCTTAACACTTCCGCCTTCTTTATGTTTGGAATATGCTTGTTCCCATATCGTCATAGCATGCGCCTTCACTTCTCAATATATATTATCGTTTAACAACCTGACTGTTAATGCCTTTTTTCTGAAGCTCCCGATTCAGGGTTTCCGCCTCGGATTTTTTTTCATAAGCACCCAGATACAGGCGAATAAGATCTCTGCCTTTCTGGAATGAATAGGGGAAATATCCGGATTGTTTCAGTTTTGCGAACACATTCAAGACGTCGGTTTCATTTGAAAATTCACCGACCTGACAGGCGTATTCGGTTTTTTGAACCGTTACATTGGGCAGTTTATACGCTTTCAGGATGCCCCTGGCTTCCTCTTCCGTCGCATACATCCCGATGTATATGCGCCACCAGACGCCCATATCGCCTAAATCCACTTTAACCAGATATGGGATCAGCCCCAGTTGCCTGATCTCGGAAATTTCCGCAAGCGCCCGATCCGGCTGCTGATAGCTTGAAGACTTGAGCGAAAAAGGGTGAAGTGCTATGGGTTCAACAGGTCCCGATGAGACAGCTTCGGTTTTGGAAGGTGGTGGGGTATCCATTTTACCGGTTGGTTGCGGCGGGGCGCCAACAGGCTCTGATGTCGCAGCCTCGGTTCGGGCTGTGGCATTCGGAATCCCGGCAGGGGGCTTATCAATCAATTCTTCGCGCAGGGCTGGAATCTGGGCAACAATTTTATCAGGCTGGGCAGGGGGATTTTGCGCTAAAGTATGCACTTTTACAGCTTCAGGCGGTTGTTGCGCCAACTGGTTCGCTGAATTTGTCTGCTCAGTCTGGGATTCGAAGAAGGGGAAAAAAGATGAAATAAAGGCGTCATTTATGAAAAGTCTGGATAATACGGCTCCGGTCAGCATCAGCAGGATGGCGGCCACGGTCATTATCAGCGCCTTTCCTATTTTTTTACCAAAACCCGAAGCACGGGGGCTGGATTTTTCCGGCTGTACATCTTCCAGATCATCCAACATCGTCGAAAGAAACGGCTCTCGATCGGCAGCGGGAATATCTTCTGAAATAGTAAGAAAAGTTCCGGCTGCATCTCTTGAAGTCGGCATGATATCAGCTTCTGTTTTGGTTTCTATTTTGGCTTCGATTTCCGTCAGGCTGCCTTCAACCAGGTTTCTGGCCTCATCCACAACATCCGGCGGAATGGTGGTCAATTCCTTGGAGGCCCCGATCAGCAGACAGGTATCGCAGATATTGTTGATCATGCGAGGAACGCCACCACTGTATTCAAAGATTTTTTGAAGCGTTTCTTCGGGAAATGCAGGAATGCCCGTAGCGCCGGATTTGAGGAGACGATAATAAATATAATTTTTTGTCTCCTCAAAATTGAATCTGGATAAGTGACACCTTCTTTTAATTCGCTGATTGAGCGAGCTTAGCGCCGGGGTTTTCAGATCCTTCAGAAATGAGGGATGCGCAATAAAAATCATGATGACCGGAAAGACCCCATTGTGGCTGAATGTGGATAAATGCTTCAGCTTGGTCAGGGTTGCCATGTCCAGTTCATGGGCGTCGTCAATAATCAGATAAAACCGGATATTTTCAGTGTCGGACCTGAAATAGTCGTAAATCATATCCTGAAGAATCCCCTCATCCTCTGGGATCGGAGAAATATCCAGCTTGGAGGCAATGCGCCGCAGAATTCCGCCGTAGCCTTCATTGGGGGTGGGAACATATTCGATGAGGCGTTTGCCTTTTTTCTTCAGCACCTGAATCAGCCGAAGACAGAGCAGGGTCTTCCCCATGCCGTATTCTCCGGTCAATACCAGGAACGGCTCCTGGGTATCGATGCCAAAAAGCAGATAAAACCATGCTTCTTTATGGGTGTCGGAGATAAATATAACGCCGGGATTGGGATGCGTACTGAACGGCTCTGATTTTAAGTGATAGAAGTCTTTAAACATAATTGCGCGTATATTCCTTATTGGTGATTGGAATTTTCAGCCCCGATTCCGAAGATCGACTATACAGGCCATCTGCCAGGCCTGCAAACAAAAAAGGAACAGCATTGATAAAAAGTGTTTTTGAAGGCTCGACAAATAGATTGTTACTCAGGTAAACACACCAGATAGCAAAAATGGCGATGCGCAGATTACGCCCCATGATTCCCGATTCAGGTAATTTTCCGGTCAGTTGGGCCATCCGTCGCAGGATAAGGATGATCAGGGTCAGATAGACTATAAATCCTTCCAGCCCCAATTCCGCCAGGATTCCCGCCAGATGATTGTGTTGATACTGAGCCCCCGCCACCTCAGCGACAAACGGCGTTCGCCCTTTATAGGCCACGGTGGATGCAGGAATGAACTGGGCCAGTCCGATACCCATAAGCGGGTGCTCAGAAAACAGAAAAAAAGATTTTTCCAGCAAGACCAGGCGGATATTCACTTCTTCGAGCTGGTAGACGCCGCCTTCCCTTCTTTCCGTTGAAAGCAGCCGGGGGGTATTGACAATTCCAACAATCAACATGAGTACCAGAGGGAGTGAAACCAATTTCCATTTTGAAAAAGAAGTTTTATACCATCCCAGAAAAATAAAGAGCGAGATAAGCAGTCCCGTATAAACGGACCGGGTCAGGGTAAAAAAAACAGCCGGGAAAAAAAGCAGCAGCGACATCTGGTAAAAGACTTTGGTAAAACCGGTCTTTTTTTCAAGAAGATGTAGACCGCTGATAAAACCAATTAGAATCCCGACTCCGTTGAAAGCTGCATTCAGAAATGGTCCCCTGGCGCGATCCAAATGGATTCCAATTAAAGGATCGTTGATATATTTGGGAAAAACAAACTGCCGAAGATTGAAATATTCAAAAAAAGCGGTCAGGGAAAGGTAAATTCCGAGAAAAAACAAAGTATGAAAAATAAGTTGAACTTGATTTTCATCGCGAATAAAATTTTTGGCATAAACGTAAACAGTGAACGGAAATAAATAGCCGGTGATAAACACAAACCAGGGAGAAGGGAAAAGCGGGTTTATTCGCAAAAAGCCGTAACGGATCATTGAAACAACACAGATCAGGATAAAGGCCATCATTGTCAATTCAATGGCGATGCCACTTCGAAGATTCACTTTCCCGGTAAACAGACCCGCACCAAGAGCCAGCAGGATCACAAGGAACAACATCCGCTCAATGGTAATATCAAATATCCCGGGCATTTTCAGGACGAAGAAATTTGCCCCGAAAACTACGCTGACAACCAGCCACAATGACAGGACAACCGTGTATAAATTGGATACTTCACCTTCTGAATAGCTTTTCAGATACTTTCCCCGAAACCACAGGAAGATAGCGGCAACAGAGATGGCAAAGATCAGGATCAGGGGAAGTATATCCATAAATTATATGAACATCTCTCGAATTATCCGTGACGGCTTCGTAAAAAGTCCGGATGCTGCGTTGCGCTGCATCCTTCGGCATTGCAGCGTACGATAACTGCTCTTCATTCCTCAGGATTTGCGTCAATTGCCTGCGAACTATTCACAAAGCCGTCTGAATTTTGACTTTTAAAGAATTCATCAAGTTTGTTGCGAAAAGGTAATGTTGTTTAAACACTGGGAATTGACCCCAGAACCGGGACATTCAAATGCGTTTCGATGTCGTACAGCGTTTTGATGCGGTGATCAAAATGATCCACCATTAAAGCAACGGCGATTCCCAGAAAAATTCCCGAAATCAGCCCGCCAACTGCAATCAGGATTCGATTGGGTTTGAACGGTTTTGTGGGAACCGCAGGCTTATCAATCAGCGTCAGATATTGTTTTTCCTGATTCAGGGATTGCGCCATTCTGGCCTGTTCCAGTTGCCCCATGGCTCGGGAATAGGCTTCCCTGGCAAGATTGTATTCCTGTTTCAGATTTTCATATCCTACCTTTTCCCGGGCAGTTGTCTGGATTCGTTCTTTAAGATCATGGATTATTTTTTCGAGCTGCCGAACTCTGGCCTCAATACTTTGTGCATTGATTTTTTGCGCATTAACGGATCGTGCCAACTCCTTTTTCAGAGAGTCCACACTCAGATTCAACTCCTGTTCAACCTGCTTCATGGGCTCATAATTTTCTTTAAACTGAGGCCTCATCTCATTCAATTGAATCTGCAGTTGAGCTACCTTGGTTTTAAAAACCGTGATGGAACGTCCTGAAACTTCCATTTCAGGAAGAACAACGGGTATTCCTTTTTTGCCGATCTCCCGCTCTAGAGATTCAATGGACATGTTCAGACCGGCCAGCTCAATCTGAAGTTCATTATAACTTCGCAAAAACTGACTTAACAGCATGTTGGGGCCGAGCTCGATATTTGTTTTTCCAGGTTCCATATTCAGAATTTCAAGCAGGGCCAACGCCTGTTTGGTTTCAAAATCACGGAGATTTTTTTCCTTCTCAGCCATATCTTTATTCAATTTTTGGGTTTGTTCCAAAAAAAATGTGTGCGAATAATCGGTTTTGGACCGGTTGATCTCATTATATATATCCAGATACCCCTGGGTAATGGCGCTTGCCACCTGTGCAGCCCGCGCCGGGTCCGAATTAATATATTCCACGTTAAACACATTGGAACCTTCAAAAGTTTCTCCGCCTGGCGGTACGACATCCAGATTCGTTCGAATCTCATCAACCAGCTTCGGAGGCGCAGGCGGCTTTGTTCCGGGATTCAAAATCTGAACCACTTTGTCCAGCACCCGGTTGGACAGGATCAACTCTTTTTGATCCTGAAGATATCGTCTCATCCGGTTGCGATAGTCATAAGAGCTTTCCTGCTGCAGCGGGTCAAATCCTTGCGGAATAACCAGCGAAAATTTGGCAGTGGAACGGTAGACGGGCGGAAGCGTTACGGCGATGGCTGTTGAAAGGATAAAAACAGCCAGAAACACCATAACGACCAATCGCGACCGATCAAACAGAATAAAAACAAATTCTCGGAAGATGTTCTGCATAATGAAATCGTCCTATGGTACGTATTCAAATCGGTTTATCTGGTAACTGGCGCCCAGGCTGGTCGAAAAAGGGATTACAGCCCAAATACCTCTTGTAAAAATCCGCTCGATGGTATCATTTCTCTCATCAATCCGTGTTTTGGGAACGTAGATAATATCTCCGGGTTTCAATTTGACATTGGTCAGGGCCACGCCCGTCCTTAAAGCTGTTTTGATATCCACTTTAAATGCAATGGGCCGCTCCAGCCCTTCGTTACGGAATACGGCGATTTCTTCCAGTTCGCCGCTTTTTTTAAACCCGCCTGCAAGCGTCAGGGCATTCAGTACATTGGGAACGGAAGCAATGTCGTAGGCTCCGGGTCTTTCAACTTCGCCAAGAACATAGAGTTTTGGATGATGAATTTCCAGAAGAATCAGGGTGATGTTGAGGTTGCGAACCTGTTTGGCATAACTTTCGTTGATCATTTTTTCCACCTGGGCCACTGTAAACCCCTGCACCTGCATACCGCCGATCAGCGGAAAGGAAATGCGTCCATCCGGAGAAACCGGGGCGATCTTGCTTTGCCCTCTGGCAGCAGTGGTAATGGCTTTTTTCAACTCGGAGACTTTGACGTTGAATTCTTCAAGCGCAACCGTAACAGCGGGTTCCAAAAGGTATTTTTTGTATTCCCGGGTTAATTCCGCTGCCAGTTCCATGGGGGTTTTGGATTCTGCGGTTAAATCGCCAATGAGCGGCGCCGTAATTTTCCCGTCGGATCGGACCAGGACGGTTGAGCTGTACTGGGGGTAATAGGGAAGATTGATGCTGATCTTGTCCTGGACTTCCAGACGATAGTCCTCAGGCGTTTTTTCATATTTGAGGTGGTAAACGATCTCAAGCACATCTCCCGGACCCATCCGGTACTCGGGAATATAGGGAACCGCGATATTGTTGACGACCTGATAATCCGGATGCAGCGCCGCTTTCTCGGGCGTAACCGTAAGCTGTGTTTCAAGCTCTTTCAACTGGCCGACGTCCTCGGCGGTTTTGATGGACGCATCAAATCTGGAAGGACCCGAAGCACTATTAAAACAGGCAGGAAAGAATATCAGCGCAATCAGGAAGACCCCGTAACTGAAAAGCTTCAGGAAGCGGCGCGTCGTAAACGGCATCATTGAGCACCTCATACAAAATAAGAAGACCAGAGCATTACATGCGAAGAGAGCGATCTGCTGATACGTGGGAAAAAATCACCAAATCATTAAAGATCGATAATTGTTTTAATTAATTGCAGGAAAATAATTGAATGTCAAGGAATTTATATGCGGAAACTGAAAAAAACAGACGATTGCATCTGATTTCAATCGGTATGAAATAAGATACTTCTGAGGTTTATCAGGGGGCCGGCTTCTGTCAATACTCGGTTTTTGAAAGATCCTCTGGTTCATTCCCGTTGTATGAATGGGCGGAGGCCTCGGTGGGAAGCGTTCCTTCCTTGAAGCATTCAAACAGGGCGTTTTGCGTGCCAGGACCTGCCAGCCGACCTGTGGCGGCGTCAATTTTCGCAAAAACGATTCCTTCGGGAACCGGAAAAACCTGAACCGGCTTGTTGGCCAGCACCCGCTTCATAAACCCCACCCACACCGGGCAGGCGGCAGCACCGCCGGTTTCACCCTTTCCCAGCGTTCCTTCTTCGTCAAATCCGACCCAGACTCCGGTCACAAATTCCGGGGTATATCCCACAAACCAGGCATCGTTGAGATTGTTGGTTGTGCCGGTTTTTCCGGCTGCCGGACGGTTCAATTCCCTGGCCTTTCGACCGGTTCCATTTTTGACGACGCTTTCCAGAAGGCTGGTCATGATGAAGGCTGTGCTTTTTTCAATGACCTGCATTTTTTCCGGAATGGTTTCTTCAAGAACACGGCCATTCTGATCCGTGATTTTGCTGATGAATACCGGCTGGATTAAATCTCCGGCGTTGTCAAAGACGGAATAGGCTCTGACCAGCTCCAGAAGGGAAACGCCGGAAGAGCCCAGCGCAATGGAAAGGTTGCGCTCCAGAGTGGAGGTGATGCCCAGCTTTCTGGCATAGCCGATGGCATAGTCCACGCCGATATCCTGGAGGATTTTCACAGTTACGACATTGATGGATTTTTCCAGGGCGTTTCGCAGCAGGATCTGTCCGGAATATTTTCTGTCATAATTCTGAGGTTTCCAGACCGAATCGCCTTCATCATCCTGAAACGCGATGGGCGAGTCGATCATCACCGTTGCAGGGGTATACCCCTTGTCTATGGCTGCGGCATAGATGATGGGTTTAAAAGACGATCCAGGTTGCCGCCTGGACTGGATGGCGCGGTTGAACTGGCTGTCTCTGAAATCCCGGCCGCCTACCATCACCTTGACCTGACCGGTTCCCGCTTCCAGACAAAGCAGGGCGCCCTGAACTTTAGGCGTTTGTTCCAGAGAGAGGTTCCATTTGTCTCCATCCCTGGCTTTGTCCACAACTTTGACCAGGATGACGTCTCCAATGCCGAGTATGGTTGGCGGCCGCTTCAAGCCGGATTCCTGTTTGGTGCTGTTCGGAGTGATTTTTTTGGCCCATTTCATGTCAGCAAACCGTATGACGCCCTGGGATTTACCAATGCGAATCCCCGCAGACTGTTCAGATTCGCTGACCGAAACAACCACTCCGCTTAAAATGGCTCCCGCTTTGATCGGCGTGTCCTTGATTTCTTCCTGAATGGCTGTGGAAAAGGATTCAATTTCATCTGTTTTCACATGTTTGATCGGCCCGCGATACCCCTGGCGTTTATCGAGTGCGCCCAGGCCGATCCCCAGTTCTTCCTGGGCAGCTTTTTGCATGTCGATGTTGACAGCCGCATATATGCTGAGTCCATTGCTGTACAAAGTGTCCGGGCCGAATTTGGTTTCAACATACCGGCGGATATGTTCGGTATAAAACGGCACTTCTTCGATATACCAGTTTTTTCGAGGCTTGATGTCCATGGTTTGCTGAATGGCCGCCGCCGCCTGTGCTTCGCTGATATAGCCTTCAGCCGCCATACGGTTTAAGACGTAAATCTGGCGCTGTTTGGCCCTGTCCGGATACCGAAACGGGGAATACTTGGTGGGGGCCTGGGGAAGCCCTGCCAGCAGCGCGCATTCGGCAAGATTTAAGTCCGTAACGGGTTTGCCGAAATAATTTTCCGAAGCTGCCTCGATTCCGTAAGCGCCGTGGCCCAGATAAATCTGATTCAGATATAAAAACAGGATCTCGTCTTTGGAAAATGCCTTGCTGATCCGATAAGCCAGAATGGCTTCCTTGATTTTTCGGGTATAGCTACGCTCCGGCGTCAGCAGAAAAGATTTGGTAACCTGTTGGGTAATCGTGCTGCCGCCTTGAACCACACCGCCGGCTTCGATGTTTTTCAATACGGCCCGGAAGATACCGATGATGTCAATTCCCGGGTGGCTGTAGAACCGGGAGTCTTCTGCAGCAATAAAGGCCTCTTTCAGGATTTGAGGAATTCTGGATATGGGGATGACAATCCGGCGTTCTTTGTAAAATTCTCCGATTTTCCGGTTATCGTCAGAATAAACCGAGGTGACAACCGGCGGATGGTAATCGGATAATTTGGATATCTTTGGCAGATCTTCGTTGATGTAAAAATAAAACAGGATGATTGCAATAATCCCTGTGGTGATGGCAACCGAACCTGACCAGAAAACCGTTTTGACAATGATCCGGGTCAGACTTTGGCGGGGTTTCTTGCGGGCCCGCTGTTTCAGGATCTGTGATGTTTTTCGAAATTCAGGCATAGAGTTGATGGTCTTTTGTGTTTGGGTGAAAGCAATTCAAAACTTCATGAGCATATTTCTTTACAAATTTTCAGCGACTTGTTACTTTACACCCCAGTTGGTAAAATTTAATATTATAACCCAGGAAGGCAGAAAGACAAGAATTTTCAGCAATGACCTTTATCAGGATAAATTATGGATGCGATTAAACTTGATTTCAACAAACTCGACGGGCTGGTGCCGGCCATCGCCCAGGACTTTGAAACCGGCGAGGTTCTGATGCTGGCATTCATGAATGCCGAATCATGGAAAGTTACGCTTTCAACCGGCAAAGCCACGTATTATAGCCGGACCCGAAAAAAACTCTGGATCAAAGGCGAAACATCCGGCCACTGCCAGATCGTTAAGGAAATCCGTATCGACTGTGATAACGATACGGTGCTGCTTAAAGTAGAGCAGATCGGCGGCGCTGCCTGCCATACCGGCCATAAAAGCTGTTTCTTCCAGCGTGTGGAGGGAAGCTCCGTCAGAATATGCGGAACGCCGATTTTTAATCCAAAGGAGGTTTATAAATAAATGAACACTGTTTTGAAACTGGGGATTCCCAAAGGAAGCCTGCAAAATGCAACCATTGAGCTGTTCAGACGCTCCGGCTGGAAAATCGATGTGAATGGCAGAAGTTATTTTCCTGAAATCAATGATGACAATATTGAATGCGCCTTGTGCCGGGCGCAGGAAATGTCGCGATATGTTGAAAATGGTACGATGGACGCCGGACTTACCGGCAAGGACTGGATCGCCGAAAACAGATCGAATGTCCATGTCGTGGCGGATCTTGTCTATTCAAAAGTAAGCGCCAGGCCGGCCCGGTGGGTGCTTGCCGTTCCGTTTGACTCGCCGGCCAGAGAACCCGAGGATCTTGCAGGCAAGAAGATTGCAACAGAACTGGTTGAGTTTACGAAAAATTATTTTGCTGAAAGAGGCGTTCCGGTGACCGTTGAGTTTTCCTGGGGAGCAACAGAGGCAAAGGTGGTATCGGGTCTGGCGGATGCCATTGTCGAGGTTACGGAAACCGGCAGCACCATCAAGGCTCACGGACTTCGGATCATTCATGAGCTGATGCAGACCAATACCCAACTTATCTCCAATCATGAATCATGGAAAAATCCTGAAAAAAGAGAGAAAATCGAGCAGATTGCGCTGCTGCTGCAGGGAGCGCTGCTGGGTGAAAAACTGGTGGGTCTCAAAATGAATGTTCCGGACCTATGTCTTGAAAAAGTGGTTTCGCTGTTGCCCAGTCTGAACGCGCCGACGGTTGCATCCCTTTACAAATCCACCTGGTATTCTGTTGAGACCGTTGTGAATACTCATGTGGTGAGGGAACTGATTCCGGTCTTGATGAAAAACGGTGCGGAAGGGATTATTGAGTATCCGTTGAATAAAGTGATATAGGGAGTGTCTGAACGAAAATTTCGTTTTCGTTCAGACACTTACGCCTTACTTGACTGATGAAAACAACCCTGCTTTAAAGAATTCCCGGTTCATCCGGGCAATGTTGGTGATGGAAATTTCCTTGGGGCATTCGGCCTCGCACTCCCGTTCATTGGAGCAGTTTCCAAATCCCAGTTCATCCATGGTCCGGACCATATTCGAAACGCGTCTGGCCGCTTCGGGCCTACCTTGAGGTAGTAGCGCAAGCTGGGACACCTTCGCACCCACAAAGAGCATGGCGGATGCATTGGGACAAGCTGCCACGCAAGCTCCGCAGCCGATACATGCTGCGGCATCCATGGCCTTTTCCGCCATTTCCTTGGGCACGGGAATGGCGTTGGCATCCGGAGTCCCGCCGGTATTGACCGATACATATCCGCCTGCCTGAATGATTTTGTCCAGAGCGCACCGGTCCACAACCAGATCTTTCAGCACCTTGAAGGCTTTTGCGCGGAACGGTTCAATGGCTATGGTATCCCCGTCGCTGAAATGCCGCATGTGAAGCTGGCACAGGGTGGTGCCTTTTTCAGGGCCATGAGGTCTGCCGTTGATGACGGATCCGCACTGGCCGCAGATTCCTTCCCGGCAATCGTGGTCAAATGCGATGGGTTCCTTGCCATCCAGGGTAAGCTGCTCATTGACCACATCCAGCATTTCCAGAAACGACATGTCCGTAGATATATTGCTGGCATGATAAGTTTCAAATCCGCCTTTTATCATAGCGGATTGTTGTCGCCATACCTTCAGCGTTAAATTGATGGTTTTTGTCACTTGTAACTCCTTTGTGTTAATTTGACGTTTTCAAAAACCAGTGGTTCTTTATGGAACAGGGGATCCTTTCCTTCTCCGGCATATTCCCATGCTGCAACATGACAGAAATTGTCATCATCCCTCAGGGCTTCATTCTCTTCGGTCTGAAAGCCTTCATTAAAATGGCCGCCGCAGGATTCCCGCCTTGCCAGCGCATCGATGACCATAAGCTCTCCAAATTCCAGAAAATCGGCCACACGTCCAGCCCGCTCGAGGCTCTGGTTCAGATCCATGTCCACTCCCGGGACCTTGACGTTTTCCCAGAATTCGCTGCGTAGGGACTGGATGAGGGTTCTGGCTTGGGTCAGGCCCGCATCGTTTCTGGCCATTCCGCAGTATTCCCAGAGAACGCCACCCAGTTCCCGGTGAAAATCATCCACCGTGCGCTTGCCGTTAATGGACAGCAGTCGCTGGGTGCGATCGCTCGCTTTGCGGGCAGCCGATGTGAATTCGGGCTGGCTGGTTGTGATTTTGGGAAGGGGTGCGCCGGCAAAATATCCGCCGATGGTGTAAGGAATGACAAAATAGCCGTCCGCCAGGCCCTGCATGAGGGCGCTGGCGCCCAGGCGGTTGGCGCCGTGATCCGAAAAATTGGCCTCTCCCAGGACAAAAAGACCGGGGATGGTGCTCATCAGATTATAATCCACCCAGAGCCCGCCCATCGTATAATGCACGGCGGGATAAATCATCATGGGCTTTTCATACGGGTTATCCGCGGTAATCTTTTCATACATCTGAAAGAGGTTGCCGTATTTCTGACCAATGACATCCTTGCCGTCGCGGTTGATGGCATCCCGGAAATCCAGATAAACCGCAAGTCCGGTTTCGCCGACGCCTTTGCCCAGATCGCATTGTTCTTTGGCGTTCCGGGAAGCCACGTCCCGGGGAACCAGATTCCCAAAGCTGGGATATTTGCGTTCCAGAAAATAATCTCGATCCGATTCCGGGATCTGATCCGCAGACCGCTTGTCCCCGGCGGTTTTGGGAACCCAGACTCGGCCGTCATTTCTGAGGCTTTCGCTCATCAGGGTCAGCTTGGACTGGTAGGTTCCATGAACCGGAATGCAGGTGGGGTGGATCTGGGTAAAACAGGGGTTGGCAAACAACGCGCCTTTTTGATAAGCCCTGTAGTTGGCGGTGACATTGCAGGCCATGGCATTGGTGGAAAGGAAAAAGACGTTGCCGTAGCCGCCGGTGCAAAGGACAACGGCATCGGCGCCATGGCTCTCGATTTCACCGGTAACCAGATTCCGGACAATGATGCCCCTGGCCTGTCCGCTCACCAGAACCAGTTCCACCATTTCCCTGCGGCTGAACATCTGCACTTTACCTGTCGCGATCTGGCGGCTCAAAGCACTGTAGGCCCCCAAAAGAAGCTGCTGGCCGGTCTGTCCCCTGGCGTAAAAAGTCCGCGAAACCTGCGCCCCGCCGAAACTGCGGTTGGCCAGAAGCCCTCCGTATTCCCGGGCGAATGGAACGCCCTGGGCCACACACTGATCGATGATATTGCCGCTGACTTGCGCCAGGCGATACACATTGCCTTCCCGAGCCCTGAAATCCCCGCCTTTGATGGTGTCGTAAAAGAGCCGCCAGACGCTGTCTCCATCGTTCTGGTAGTTTTTGGAAGCGTTGATGCCCCCCTGTGCCGCGATGCTGTGGGCACGGCGTGGGGTGTCCTGAATACAGAAGCTTTTGACATTGTAACCCAGCTCTGCCAGAGAGGCTGCAGCCGCGCCGCCGGCAAGACCGGTCCCGACGACAATGATCTCAAATCTACGTTTATTGGCGGGGTTGATCAGTTTCAGCTCAAACTTATGCCGGTCCCATTTGTCAGCGAGCGGTCCCCCGGGAATTTTAGCATCCAAATGCATGGTTGATCTCCTTGTTCTTAAGCAATCAGCGAAATATAGACGGGAAGAAATCCAAAACCAATGCCGACGATGAGGCTGAAGACCAGACTGGCCATCATGATGATCGGCATGTATTTGGGGTGGTTGGCGCCCAGGGTTTGAAAAGCGCTCCACAGCCCGTGGCTCACATGAAGGCCGGCGATGATCATGGCCAAAATGTAGAAAATGACATAAAGTGGATTCGAAAAAGCCTTGGAAACAATATCAAAGATGGTCAGGTGAGTCTTGTCCACAAAATGAAAATTGAAAAGGTGAAAAATCACAAAAAACAGGAGAAAAAAACCGGAGTAGGGCATGGTGGCGGACCCGATGGTTCTGCCGCCTGCGGACTTGTTGACGCGATAACGGGTGGGTCTGGCCCTCAGGTTTTCATAAAACAGGGTTGCACCTGTCAGTACATGGACCAGGGCCAACGTCAAAAGGCCCACCTCCGCCAGGTTCACCAGCGGACCCAGGGAATGGAGGTGAGTTGCATATGAATTGAAGGCATCTCTTCCTCCATAAATAAACAGGTTGCCGGCAAGGTGTGCAACCAGAAACCCACAAAAACTCAGTCCCGTAATGGCCATCATCAGTTTTTTCCCGATGGATGACCCCAGCATGTTGACAAACCAGTTCATCTTTACCTCCAGAGTGCTTATTTTGAAAATTAATAAATATTTAAGTAGGTTATTTTGAATTAATTCGTTATGTTGAATTTGATATTCTTATTGCTTCTGATTCAATCTGTCAATACATAAACCGTAATGCTCATCACCCCGTATTCTCCGTTTGTAACGATTCATTCGGATGGAACTCCGCAGGTTGGGTAGAGCGGGGCGAAACCCAACATTCTCGCTGGATTTCAGCAAAATAACTTTGTTACTGTAAGCATGATTAAATTGGTAACTGTCAAGCAACTTCAATATAACATGTTTGATTATTTATTAAATAAATATACTGTGGAAAAGCTTAAAAACTTAAATCATTCAAATTAAAAATAACGTTCTGTCAAATATATATCATAATATATTGATATTTATTATGTATAAACAAACAGTCCGCCAATAATATTTGATATGCGAAACATTGTTTCTTGATTTTGTTATACGAATGAAATTGTTCTGTCAAGCAGTTTTTGGTGTGGTGGGCGTCGCTGGATGCCAAAAAATAAGTACCGAATCTGTCGGGTTATTATTTCTGATTGAAAGCTCTGTTTGACAATTCAGAGCTTTGTTATTATGGATAAAGACGTATTTCGGCATTTTCACGGGTAGGGTAGGGGTTCAACAGCAACGGGCTGACCAGCGGATTAAAGGAAAAACAGCATGATTTCTGCAAACGCGCCGCATTGTCACATTCAGATGGCACTGAAACAAGATTCCAGGTTCCGCTTTCTGTTGAACGGGGTTTTCCGTCAGGGCGTTCGGGTGGAGATTTGGGCCGGGTCCAGCATTCGACAGGTCGTCGTCGACCAGCTGGGAATGGCTGAAGATTATCTGGAAACCCGGGTTCAAACCCTTTTCCTGAATGGAAAACCCGTGGATGATGTGGACGCCATGAAAGTTTCTGACGGATCCATCCTGGCGCTGTCGGCCGCCATGCCGGGGCTTGCGGGTGCAACCCTTAGAAAAGGCGGGAAATACGCTGCCTTTCGGCAACAGATATCCCTTGGCAGCGATTCGCCGGTCCCGGCTCTCCGGAAAGGGCGGATGACCCTGAAGCTCTTTAATCAGGTTGCCGAGGAGCAGGGGCCGGCATTGTTAAGAACAGGGATAGAGATCAGTGGCGGAGAGTTGCTGGATGTTATCCGCAAAGCTCAGGATCAGTCCCTGCTTCAGGAAATATTGAAAGTGGAAGTAAACGGCAATGCAACGGCCCCGGAAATGCTGGTTGCAGAGATCAGCCGTGAAGCCGCTGTTTTTCTCTCTATCAGACCTGGCCCGGTCTGATAGAGGATTGTTGGGTCTGGCTCCGCACTGCCCAAACTGCTGGGCTTCATCGTGACGGCAAAGCATGCTGGGTTACGATAGGGTGATCATTAACGGATCGGGTTCAGATTGCCCATTCGATACCCTTCCAGGTCCAGCAGAACATGGACAAACCCCAGCTGTTTCAAAAATAAAACCGCCTGTTCACAGACAGAAGGTGCCATTATTTGGGCCATTCCATTCAAATCCATTTCGATGCGGGCGGTATCGCCAAAGTGCCTGACCCGAACCTGTCCGATGCTTCCCATGCTGCGAATAAAGGTTTCGGCCGCATCAACCTGCCGAAGCTTTTCCGGGGTAACCGGACTGAAATAGGGAATTCGGGATGCCAGGCAGGCCAGCGCCGGCTTGTTCCAGGTGGAAAGCCCCCGTGCTTTGGATAAGGCGCGGACCCTGCCCTTGGTCAACCCGGCCTCGCTTAAGGGACTTCGTATCCCCAGCTCGCGGGCCGCAAGGCTACCCGGGCGGTAATCCTTGCCGTCATCCGCATTTTCCCCGTCAGCGATTACGGTAAACCCGTGTTGACTGGCGATGGCCATCATCGCCTCATATCGGTATTTTTTACAGATATAGCATCTGTCGGGAGAATTTTTCACAAATTCCGGAATGCTCATTTCATGGGTTTCCACAACGATATGCCGAACCCCGATTTGCCGGGCGAATGTTACGGCATCTGCATACTCCCCCTGGGGGGTGGTATCGGACCGGGCAGTAATGGCAATGACGGAATCCTTAAGAACATCGGAGGCAATCCGAAGCAGCAATGCACTGTCAACGCCGCCGGAATAGGCAATGGCAACCTGTCCCATTTTTGTCAGGATTTCTGCTAACCCCGCATAATCGCTATTTTGCAATGGATCGATATCGATCATGGCGTTTTTTAATTCCCGATTTCCAATCTGTCAACATCAAAATAATATAAAACCTGATAAAGGAAATCAGGTCAGGATATGCCTTGAAATCCCGGACGATATTGGTGTAACATATCGTCCGAATCTGATATTTACCCGTACAGTATCAGAAAAATGGAGGATGGATGTTCGATACCCGATTGGATGGAAAACTTCAAAATCAGGGGTTCACCCTGATCGAACTCATGGTCGTTATCGTTATTCTGGGGATATTGGCCATGTACATTGCCCCTAAAATCATGGGGCGGCCTGAAGAAGCCCGTCAGGTAAAGGCCAAAGTGGATATTGCCAGTCTGGAAACGGCCCTGAAACTCTATAAACTGGACAACGGAATGTATCCAACCACAGAGCAGAGCCTTCAGGCTTTGGTCAGCCCGCCCCAGACCGAGCCTGCTCCCCGGAACTGGAAAAAAGGGGGATACCTGGAAAAAGGAAAAGTTCCCAAAGACCCCTGGGGAAATGCCTTTGTTTATCTGTGTCCGGGCATCCATGGCGAGTTTGATATTATCTCATATGGTGCAGATGGCGCCCCAGGCGGCGTGGAACATAACCGGGATATTCAAAGCTGGGATCTGGATTGACAGCAATGACAGGATCAGACGGATTTTCGGAGTCCGGCGGATTTACCATTATGGAACTGGTGGTCGTCACCTGTCTGCTCAGCCTGTTCCTGATGTTCTCCATTCCCCGGCTGCAGTTGGGGATGCCAACCGATCATCTAAACGCCACGGTCCGATGGATTATTTTCACGGCGTCTGAACTTAAAAATATGGCGGTTCAAAACAGTCGTTTTTATACCCTGCACCTGGATATGGACCATCGCCTGATGTGGTGTGCCCATGAAACCATGACCGATGCGGAAATCCTGGCGGCAAAGAAAAGCGGTTTCAGGCTGCCGGAAGATGTTCGCATTCTGGACGTGGAAATTCCGGATTCCGGCAAATCCTCTTCAGGAAATGCGGATATCGCTTTCAACAGCCGCGGATATTCCAGCAAGGCGCTCATTCACCTTCAAGTCAAGGGCGGCAGCCCGGTTTCGCTGCTGATCGAACCTTTCATATCCGGTGTCAGCTATTACGGGCGGCGCATTTCTTTTCAAGAGGGGTGAATGGGGGATGGGGAACGGGCGAAAGGCTTGAATACTTTCCCCGGCATCGCAAGTCGTGTGAGAGGGATGGGATTCGAAACAGAGGAAATGACGTTAAAACAGGGATTTACGTTTCTTGAGGTGTTGATGGCGGTTTCCATCCTGGCCATTTTACTGGTCGGCGTCCATAAGCTGCAGGGCCAGATGGTTTCCATGAACCAGACAACCCGATTTTTCACGCTGGCGCCGCTTCTGGCTCAAAGCCAAATGGCAGAAATGGAACGCCGGAATTTTAAAGATATTCAAAAGGATTCAGGAGATTTCGGGGGCGATTACCCAGGCTACGTCTGGTCTTTGAGCATAGAAACCTCAGAATCTGAAGTCCTGAAAAAACTGGCATGCCCGATGAAAAAAATAGACATCACGGTGTCGTTCAACAAAGGTGAGCGGACGTATCGGCTCAGAACCTATCGTGTTGTTACGGATAAGGCTGCTGCCAAAATGCAGGATAAGCGTCTCGGCCCTACATGATCAGGTGTTATTCAAAGGCTCGGGGATTTACCCTTCTTGAACTCCTGATTGCCATCACGATGCTGGTTATTGTTCTGACAACCCTTTATGGTTCGTATCGCAGCATTCTGACCCGCAATCCCTGGATAGAAAGCGAGATCCAGTCTCAAGAAATGGCCCGGACCTGTCTGAATCAGATGCTGGCCGATCTTGGCGCTGTTTACGTTGTTCCTTTTAGTGAATATAAGCCGCCGCAATCTCCGGATCTGCCGAATCCCTATTGCCTGATTGCCGAAAACCTTTCGACGGGTAAAAAAACCTTTCCAAGGCTCGGATTTTCATCGCTGTTTAATTTGAGGCTTGGCGATAGGCGGCAGCAGAATATTGCACGCATTGTGTATTATGTTCAGCCGTTACCAAATGGCGTTTTTGTTCTCAGACGTTCTGAAACCCTTTATCCGGATCAGCCGTTTAAAGAGAATCCGGCTGATCCGGTATTGTGCAAGGCCATTCGGTCACTGAGCTATACGTTTTATGACAGCAAAGGAAAAGAATACCAAACCTGGGACTCGGATTCATCGGACTATGGTCGTCAGACACCTGCCGCCATGCACATCACGATGGAGCTGGAAGCAAGACAGGGGGCTGTCCTGAAAATGGAAACCGGGCTGGTTTTCGCGGTTTTCAGAACCGGCAATACCCTGAAAAATTGAGTAAAATCAACACTGACGCACCCAAATCAATCTACCCGAAAGAGAGAGATACATATGGCCAAATCAGTTTTTCTCATTCATGACGAGTTTGCAAAACCCTTTGCCAGACGGCTGGCGATTGATCTTTCACTGGCAGGTGCTACCGTGTGGCTTGACGAAGCCGAGATAGGGGCCGTTGATTCCCTGACCTGTAAAATTGCCGAGGAAAAACTGCTCGATGTCTATCTGGCGATAATATTAACACTCAATTTAGTAAACTCTGACTGCATTCAACGTGTAACCGAACTTGCATTGAGTCAAGAGATTGTCGGAAATCACATCCATATCCTGCCACTATTATATTCAGATTGTGCGGTTCCGTCATTCATGGCCGATAAACTGTGCGCCGACTTCCGGAATGCCGTCCATTACAGCAGCATGCTCCGCAGGGTCATCAACCGCATGGATCTGGGTGGCAACAGCGAAGGCACGCTTATCCCGGCCCACATTGCCGGAATGTGGCAGGGCGCCTGGAAATGGTGTGACAGACAGCGGAGTGCGGATATGTTTCTCTCCTCATCTCCACCACTTCCGTCAAAGATGCTCATTCGCTATCTGAAATCGGGTATTTTAACAATTGTTGAAATGTTTCTCGATGTGCGGATTTCAGGAAATGCGGTAAAACTCATTGGGCGCAACTACCGGCTGCTGGAGCGCGGAATCTCTTTGGGATGGAATCCGGATACCCTCAATTTGACCATTGATGAAACCGGTACCACGCTCAAGGGAATCAAGGTGGATAAAAGAGGTACGCAGTCGCCGGTCCTGTTTAAACGAAAACAGCCTTGACCCTCAGATCTTATAAATCGTCCGTTCATTGGTAATGATGATATCCACATGCTTGTCATGGGATTCCATCGGAATTTGGGGGACGATTTGATCTTCGAATGCAATGGAAACTTTTCGGGTTGTAATGGGAAGTTTGGGAATAAACCGGTCATAATAACCTTCCCCGGAGCCGATTCTTCCGCCTTTTTCGTCAAATGCAATCCCTGGGATGATGGCAATATCCAGACATTCAACGGGTACCGACTTGCATCGGGCCGTATCCGGCTCCAGCATTCCCCGAGACCCCGGTTTTAAATCTTTTTCGATATTATCGATTTTAAATAACCGGATTCTGAATTTCTGAGGATCGAAGGCTGGCAGAACGATAATTTTTCTATAGTCCAAGCAATAGGTCATGATATTGCGGGAAGAAACCTCACCCGGGCAGCTGATATACAGCATGGTAATGTTGGCTTCGACGAAATTGGCAAAATCAAACAGACGATTTTCAATTTTTCGGGTCTTTAAAGCAATTTCATTTTCCGAAAGAGATTCTAACGTCGTGATCATGTCTTTGCGAATTTTGCTTTTGGTTTGCTTTAAATCATCCATTGGGGTCTCTCCTGTGAAGAAGCGGTAGCAATATCATTGACTAAATGGATTGCAGTTGTTACACAGATGAGCAAGGAATTCAAAAAAAAAGATCATTGATGAGTAACAGGTGCGAAGCCATTAATTCTCTATAATAGGGATTGTTATGCTGGAAATCAAGTTTGTAAGACAAAATTTGTTGATTGTACAAAAAGCGTTATCGGACAGGGGTAAAACCGCTGATCTGGAAGTCTTTTCCCAATGTGATGTCACGCGAAAAAAGGTTCTTCTGGAGCTTGAAGATCTAAGATGTCAGAGAAATACCGTTTCAGAGCAGATCGCCGTCATGAAAAAAGCCGGGGAAAACGCATCGGGTTGCAACCTCGAACAACGGGTTGCCGAAATGCGGGACGTTTCTTTGCGAATCAAGACCCTGGAAAAAAGTTTTGCAGAAATTGAAGAAAAACTCCAGGATATTATTCTGGGAATTCCCAATATCCCCCATGCCACGGTTCCCGTCGGGAAAGATAGCGCGGATAACCCGGTATATAAAACCAGCGGTATTCCCCGAACCTTTGATTTTGAGCCCCTTCCGCACTGGACATTGGGCGAGAAGCTTCGAATTCTTGATTTTGAACGGGCCGCGCGAATTACCGGGGCCCGGTTTCCCTTGTATTTTGGAGCAGGGGCCAGGCTGGAAAGGGCATTGATCAATTTCATGCTCGATATGCACACTACCCTTCATGGATATACGGAAGTGCTTCCGCCGTTTATCGTAAACCGAAACAGCATGACCCACACCGGCCAGCTTCCCAAATTTGAAGCAGAGCTCTTCAAGCTGGAAGGGTGGGATTATTTTTTGATTCCAACGGCCGAAGTGCCGGTAACCAATATCCATTCCGATGAAATTCTGGATGAAGCCATTTTGCCCATCCGCTATACCGCCCATACGCCCTGTTTCCGCTCAGAGGCTGGCTCTTATGGAAAGGACACGCGGGGGCTGATTCGGCAGCATCAATTTAACAAAGTCGAGCTCGTCAAGTTTACCACACCCGAATCCTCTTATGATGAACTGGAAATCCTTCTCAAAGATGCCGAAGCTGTTTTAAAACAGTTAAAACTTCCCTATCAGGTGATCACCCTTTGTACGGGCGATATGGGTTTTTCCGCGGCAAAAACCTATGATATCGAAGTCTGGATGCCGGCTCAGGGAGTATATCGCGAAATATCCTCGTGCAGCAATTTTGAAGATTTTCAGGCCAGACGGGCAAATATCCGCTTTAAACGAAAAGGTCAAAAGGGAACCGAACTGGTGCATACGTTAAATGGATCCGGGCTGGCCGTGGGTCGAACCGTGGCGGCAATCCTTGAAAACTGTCAGCAGGCGGATAGTTCGGTGGTCATCCCGGAAGCCTTGCGGCCATACATGGGAGGGGCAGCGTCCATTACGTCATGAAACTAAGCGATTTCCCCAAAGACATTCTACCCTATATGCTTCCTGAAACGCGCAATGACCTGTTTTACCGATGCCTGGGGTGCGGCAGGGAACATGGGATTAGAACGTTGCTGTACACCTGTCCCGATTGTGGCCAGGTCCTGTTGCTGTACGATCGGGAGTTTGAGAAATTAAAAAAAATCCCCGGTAAAACCTGGCGGCGGATTTTTGATTATCGAAAGCTTCTGACGCTTCCGGCGCTAAAGGGTATTTACCGGTATCATGAATTTATCGGACCGGTTCTGCCTCTGGAATCCATCGTTTATCTGGGAGAAGGCCATACTCCGGTTATCGAAGCCAATGCATTGATGCAGAAAAAGGCCGGCGGAAAATTCTATTTCAAAAATGACGGACAAAACCCCAGCGCTTCATTTAAAGACCGGGGCATGGCCAGCGCCCTCAGCTATATCCATTTTTTAATCCAGAAAGGGATCGTAGACAATGTTCTGGCCGTGTGCGCCTCAACCGGCGACACTTCAGCCTCTGCTGCGCTGTATGCATCCTATCTTCAGCCGCACATCAAGTCCGCAGTGCTTTTGCCGCACAAGAAGGTCACTCCCCAGCAGCTTGCACAGCCCCTTGGCAGCGGCGCGCGGGTGTTTGAAATCCCGGGAGTTTTTGATGATTGTATGAAAGTGGTTGAGGCCCTGTCCGAAAAATACGCCGTAGCGCTTCTCAATTCCAAAAACGCCTGGCGGATCCTCGGACAGGAATCCTATTCATATGAAATTGCGCAGGATTTTGAGTATGACATGACCGGTAAAGTAGTGATTGTTCCCATTGGAAATGCCGGCAATATCACGGCTGTCATGAGCGGATTTCTGAAATTTTACCACACCGGCATCATCGAGACCCTGCCCAAGATTGTGGGCGTGCAATCGGTTCACGCCAATCCGGTTTACCGTTACTATCAGGAGCCTGATCCAAGTCAGCGAAAGTTTCTGCCGGTAACCGTACAGGCGAGTGTGGCCCAGGCCGCCATGATCGGAAACCCGGTTTCCATGCCCCGGGTCATTCATCTGGTGGATCAATACAACCAGGCTGCCGGCAGGCCCCGGGTATTTTTTGTGGAAGTGGCGGAACAGGCCATCATGGACTGGCAGCTTCAGGCCAACCGGAATGGTCATGTTGCCTGTACGCATGGCGGAGAATCCCTGGCGGGGCTGGTTGCTGCAAGGCGGCTCGGGTATGTTGAAAAAGATGAAATCGCCATTCTGGATTCAACGGCCCATGCCATCAAATTTTCCGGTTTTCAGGAAATGTATTTTGAAAATCGGTTTCCGAGTGAATTTGAAGTCTGTCCGGATTCAACCCTTGTCAATCTTCCGGAGCTGATCCGTCCGGATCACCTGGAGAAGGTTCCTGCCCCAGGAAAGCCCCTTTGGGGCGAAGATTTTGATTGCTTTGTAAAGGCCGTGTCCCAGGAAATTGCGGATAAACTCAAACTGAAAAAGGTTTGACGGCCATGACCTTTGCAGGGTTTTGCAAAATGGCTGCCTGCCTTATCGGGTGCTGGTGTGCATTTCAGCCGTTTTCCGTCTTTGCAGGGGTCATGTATCAAAAAGATTATGTCGTCAAGCAGGATCTGGGAAACCGTATCTGGTGCGAACCCTATGTCGTTCAAAAAAATGATTCTCTGACCCATGTCTTTCAGGAAAAAGGGGGGATCATTGATGAAAATCCGGAAGAATTTTTAAAGATTTTTAAACGCCTCAATCCCCACATAAGCGATGTTGAAGCCATTCGGCCGGGGCAGCAGATATTTATTCCGCTGAAAAAACTGAGGCCGGATCAGGTCCCGGAACACACAAACCGGATTATCACCCTTCCAATGGTGACCATATCGGGCAATAAAAAACAGCCGGTGTCCGAACCGAAGCAGTTACCCGGAGGAACCGGCTTTACGGAGTACAAAATCAAGCCCGGGGATACCCTGAGTCAGATTTTTCAAGGCCATTTCGGCATCCAGAAAACGGCTTCGTTTCATGAAAAACTTCGGCTGTTCCGGAAAATCAATCCTGATGTGGATAACATCAATCGCATTCGTTCGGGCCAGATCATCCGCATGCCGATCGATACTGCCCTGGGTGATTCCCATGAGGATCCTGCCGGGTCTCTTGAAAAAATTTCTTTACTTCTTCAGGCCCGGCTGGTGCGAAAGGGGATCTTTTATTTTCCCATGCCGGGGAAAGCTGATTTTAAACTGGACATGGCCCAGTTTCCGTCTATGGAGTTTTCAGATGGTCTGCGGATTTTGTTTAACCCGGGCAAGGCGCTGACGCAAGAGGACTGTGGCGTGATTCACCTTTATTGCCCGGACCTCAAGATCATTGAAGTTTCCTACGACGCCGCTTATGAGGAGATTCTTGAAAAGGTCCTGAATGCCGCCCCTTACCTGAATGAGCGGATTGAAAAAGAACGACGGGCCGCTGATCCTGACCGGCTTCTGGCAACATCTCCTGCACCCTCAATTCCGTCAACTGGAAGGCATGTTCCTGTCCATGGCAGACAGCAGCTTGTTGAAATGCTGATGCGGATATTGGGCGTTTCGTACACCCAAAATGTCGAAATAACCTTTCCCTATGCGGGGGTTCAGATTTCCTCGCATGCCAACTGGATTGAATCCGGCATGGGGAAGCCGATACTGGTTGATTTCGGATCGTTTTATGGGGATGCTGTTCCGGCACTGGAAAAAGCCGGCTTTATCGTCATCCAGATATGGGATGCGGACCGTTTTTACGAGGGGGTTTCCAAGCTGCTGAATGCGATTGCAGTTTCATATTCAATGGATCCGGAAATTCAGTTGCGCGACCAGCCCCCTCTGAGGATTCCAGGAATCCGGATTGAAAGAAACGGTCTGGCCTCTCTTATTCTGACAGATGTGGATCTGAATCATGAGGTGATCCAGGCTGTTCAGGAAAAAGGATTTATTATCATAACAGAAAAGAGAAAGACCGGGTGAGAAATGACAAGTCAGCGTAACATAATTTGGATTGCCGGAATACTGGTGATTGGATTTCTTTCAGGATGTGTGCCAAATGAGACCCTCAGAAAGCAGGGAGAATCCGCCCGAAATTTGGGGGAAGCCTATATGGCGCAGGGAAATTACACGGCGGCCCTGAAAGAGCTTCTGGCCGCCGAACAGCTTACTCCCGATGATCCTTATCTTCATAATGATTTGGGACTGACTTACATGGCCAAGGATCGGCTTGACCTGGCGATTGTTCATTTCAAGAAGGCCCTTGCCCTGAAACCCGATTATGCGCCTGCCATGAACAACCTGGGCACAACCTATATGGCGCAGCAAAACTGGGATGCTGCGATCGTTTGTTTTAATGCGATTAGCGGAGATCTGCTATATGCCACACCGCATTTCCCGCTTTCCAATCTGGGGTTTGCATATTATAATCAGAAAAAATATGACTTGTCGGCAAAATATTATCAGGAAGCCCTGAAAGTCGAACCGGGCTTTCCAACAGCGATTCGGGGCCTTGGACGAACCTACCAGGCCCAGGGAAAACGCGTTGAAGCCATTGCGCTTCTGGAAGAAGGGGTCAAGAAATTTCCAAGATCTCCCGAACTCTATAGCGAATTAGGCACTGCATACATGGCCTCCAACAATTATTCCGCGGCGGCTTATGCTTATGCCAAAGTGATCGAGCTGTCGCAGGCATCTTCTCCGCTGGCCAAGGAAGCTCGGAAATCTCTGGATTTCTTACGGACAAAAGACAGTTCAATTGCTCCGAAATAACAAGTTAAATCAATTTTGACCGTTTTCCGGTCATTGTCTCGCCATGATATTACAGGATAATCGTATGAATACCTTTCAATGCCTTGGATTTCAGGCAGCCGGAGTTGCTGCCGGACTTAAAAAAAATGGCCGGAATGATTTGGGCCTTATTGTTTCACAGGTGCCTGCAACCGCAGCCGGGGTTTTCACACAAAACCGGGTTCAGGCAGCTCCGGTTGTTCTGGACCGGGAGCGCATCAAAACCGGCGTTTGCCAGGCCATCCTGGTCAACAGCGGCAACGCCAATTGCTGTACCGGAGAGCAGGGAATGCGGGATGCCGGGGAAATGGCCAGACTTGCGGCGTCAGCTCTGGATATTGACGAGGAATCGGTTCTGGTTGCCTCAACCGGAGTGATCGGCCAGCCTCTTCCTGTAGATAAAATACAAAAAGCACTGCCCGCTCTGGTTCAGTCTCTAAGACCGGATGGTTTCATGCTGCTGGCTGAAGCCATCATGACGACCGATACCGTACCCAAGGTTGTCAGCCGAAAAGGAACGCTGGATGGCAAGGTTTTCACCATCACCGGGACAGCCAAAGGCGCCGGCATGATCGCTCCGAACATGGCGACCATGCTCTGTTTCGTATGCACGGATGTCGGCGCGGATGCCGATCAGCTCCATCACTGCCTGTATGCATCGGTACAGCAGTCATTTAACCGGATTACCATCGATGGTGATACCAGCACCAATGATACGGCATTGATTCTGGCCAACGGCCTGTCTGGAGCCGTCATTCAGAATCCGGCGCATCTGGCCGTTTTTCAGGATATATTAAGCGATGTGCTGGTGACACTTGCCAAGATGCTGGTCAAAGACGGGGAAGGGGCGACCAAGCTGGTGGAGATCTGTGTCCGGGGCGCAGCCACGGATCGGGATGCGCGAAAAATAGCAGATACGGTTGCCGGTTCCAACTTGGTCAAGACCGCTATTTTCGGAGAAGACGCCAACTGGGGAAGAGTGCTGGCGGCAGCCGGAAGGGCCGGCGTTGCATTTGATCCGGAACGGATGGACATTTTATTCAACGATGTGCTGATGTTTTCACAGGGCAGCGGCCGGGGGGCGGCGGTTGAAGATGAGGTGACGAAAGTGCTGAGGCTTTCCGAGTTCGTTATCACCATCGACCTTCACAGCGGGCAGTGCCGGAGCTCTGTTTGGACCTGCGATTTTTCTGTCGAGTATGTGCGAATTAACGCCGACTACCGGTCGTAATGTCTGAAGAGCCAAAAATACGGCTGCAAAAATATCTCTCCATGGCCGGTATCTGTTCCAGGCGCCACGGCGAGGAACTGATCCTTGCCGGAAAAGTACGGGTCAACGGCAAGATCGTTACAGAACTGGGAACTCGGGTGGATCCCCGCACCGACACTATTGAAATTGATGGAAAACAGGATGTTCCATCCGGCCTGGAGCGGCAGCGGCGGGTCTATATCGCACTCAACAAGCCCGGTGGTTATGTTACGAGCTGTGAGCAGCCGGGCGAAAAACTGGTTATGGATCTGGTGAATATACCGGAGCGGATTTATCCGATCGGTCGCCTGGACAAGGACTCCACGGGACTGCTGCTGCTCACAAACGATGGCCCGCTCCATCACCGGCTTTCCCACCCATCGTTTGATCATGAAAAAGAATATGTAGTCACGCTTGCGGCTCCGATTTCGGACAGTGCGCTTCATAAAATGGCAGATGGCCTGCTTCTGTCCGGGAAACGCACCCGTCCTGCAGAAATTCATCGCATTTCCCTCCGGCGTTTCCGCATCATCCTGAAGGAAGGAAAATACCGGCAGATCCGGCGCATGGTCCGGAAAGTGGGGCAGGCGGTTTTGGGGCTTCACCGTGTCCGGATTGCCGGCATCCGCCTGGGGAAACTGGGTTCCGGCAAATGGCGTTTTCTTGACTCGGATGAAATTGAAGCGTTGACGGTTGACAGGTAACTACGCCTTGTGTCCTTTGTTCATATCGGGGTGACACACATGATAAGGGTGTTGCGGGGCTGGCCTGAGTCCGGCATTCGGGCGGCTTTGTCTGCTGTCATTATTTGAAGGAACGCTTCTGTTGTCAGATCCGGAATAATGAATCCCTTGACCGAAACCGCATTCTCCCAGGCATAATCCGAAGATGGGGGTTCAAATGTTTTGATGGCGGATGGCCACGGAGTTGCCTGAAGCTGAGACAGATATGCCATAATGCTTTCCTGCCAGAAGCGGGTGCTGTCATCGATGGTTTTTTGAATGGGGATACCGTTTATTTTCAGCACCTGTTCCATACCGATCTCCTCTTGAATCCACTCGATAACCGACATGCGGGTGGTAACCCAGAGGCTGTCCGCCGTGCGTTGCTGCCGGTCCTGAAGAAACAATATGGACCAGGCCTGAAGTCTCTCAGCTATCATAAAGTCGTCGGGCTCCTCCTGAAAGAACGGCTGGTTGCCTATCGGGACAGGCTCATCCATTTCTGCGTTGTCCCCTATGGCTGCCATAAAACGTTTTTCCAGATTCTGTATTTTTTCCAGATCACAATTGAGCTCAGCCTGCTGGGCATCGTATGCCGCGGCAATTTCCAGAAAAAGTCTGGCGTTAAAAACCGGATCTGGCGCCGGATCCGTTGGAGAATCCTGATAATGCAGAATATCGGATTGGATTCGGGAAGAAAGATGATCGATAAACGGCGCAGCGGGTTGCCGGGTTTTCAAAAATGCCAGATCGCTTCCCTGATGCAATCTGGCCCAGTTCTGATAATCGGCGACCATCATTCCAAGCTTCTGGCTGTCTTCTGTGACTGGTACGCGGATTTCAAGATTCCCGGCCTGTTCAAACGGGTGCAGCAACGAAGATGCACTGCAAACTGAGGGCTGATAAATGGCGATTTTGGGGAAAACGGCCGAAATGGCTTGAATCGTGGACGCATCGGCCCACGTAAATGGAAAATATTTTGGCGTCATGGACAACCCTTTCTCGAAACGGGTAACAAAACGGCTCTGCTCCCGGATGATATCTTCTGAACTTCCGATTCTCTAAATCTTCCCGTCCTTCAAAACAACGTTTCTGGCCACAAGCGCATCCCGGATCTGATCTGCCAGCGCCCAGTTTTTCTCCTGCCTGGCCCGGTTTCTTTTTTCGACGAGTTCTTGAATGTCCGAAGGCAACGTTTGCGGCTTGGTTCCCAATACATGAAGCACCGCATCGATTTGCCGAATGGCCTGTTGAATCTTTGATGCGTCTTCCGGACCAATGGCTTTCTGCTGAATCAGGCGGTTGATCTGCTTGATGATGGCAAACAGGGATGCCAGCGCAGCCGATATGTTCAAATCATCATCCATGGCCGTGATAAAACCGCTGCGGATATCATAAACGAGTTGATCGATCTCCGGGTAAGAAACGCCGGATTTCACCTGATCCAGATTGTCCATGAAGATTTCCAGGCGGTTCATCGCTTTTTGGGCCTCGTCCAGCCGGTCCCTGGAAAATGTCAACGGCTTTCGATAATGGCCGGAAAGCAGCCAGTACCGGATGACGCGTCCCGAATAGCCCATTGCCGCCAGGCTTTCCAGGGTAATTCTGGTTTTTTTCTCATCCACTTTTTTCCCGTCAATGAGCACCCGGTCGCAGTGAACCCAGAACCGGGCCAGGGGTTTTCCATTCAATGCCGCGGCAATGGCGATTTCATTTTCATGGTGCGGAAACATCAGTTCCCTGCCGCTGGTATGGATATCGAAAGATGATCCCAGATATTTCATGGACATGGCCGCGCATTGCAAATGCCAGGATGGACGGACATTGCCCCAGGGGGTCTTGGTGTATATCCCCCGTTTCAGTTCAGACAGACGGGATCTTTTCAGCAGGGTAAAATCCCTGGGATTGTCTTTTTCATATTCTTCCAGATCCACAGTAGCACCAATACGGATTTTGTTCAGATCAATCCCCGAAAGCTGGCCATAGCCGGACAGCCGGGAAATATCAAAATACAGGGAATGGAGTTTTTCATAGGCGAATCCCTTGCGGGCCAATTGTTCGGAAAGATCCACCATGTCCTGAATATGCTCGCTGGCTTTGGGATAGCAGGATGCGGGATGGATTCCCAGTTCCGCCACATCCCGGTAAAACAGGTCGATATATTGTTGCGTAAAATCAGACAGACTCGTTCCAGCCGCTTCAGAGCCCTCGATGGTCTTGTCATCCAGATCGGTGATATTCATGATGTGGGTCACATCGAACCCCCTGAACCCCAGATACCGGCTGAGCAGATCCGAAAACACAAACCGCCGGCATTCACCGATGTGCATCCGGGCATGGGCTGTGGGGCCGCAGGAATACATCGAAACCTTACCCGGAACCAGGGATTGAAAAGGCTCTTTCCTGCGGGTAAGGGTGTTGAACAGGTTCATTTCGATTTTTTCACGAACTGCAAAAAGCGGCGTGCTGAGATAGCGTTCGCCGGAATCCGGAAAAATCACCACAATCACGCCTTCGGTAAGCTGTTCGGCTTCTTTTGCGGCAATGGCCATGGCGGCCCCGCTGCTCATCCCGACAAAAAGTCCTTCTTCTCTGGCAAGCCTTCGCGTCATTTCAAAGGCATCCTCATCGTCGATATTGACCTTTTTGTCCAGACGGCCCTTTTCGTAGATTTCAGGCTGATAGGCTTCCTTCATGTTTTTAAGGCCCTGGATTTTATGCCCGAGATAAGGTTCAACGCCGATGATGCGAATCCGGGAATTGTATTCCCTCAGCCTTCTGGACATGCCCATCAGGGTTCCGGACGTTCCCATGGTGGCTACCAGGTGAGTAATCTGACCCTGGGTCTGCTCCCAGACCTCAACTGCGGTGCCATCATAATGGGCCTGCCAGTTGGCTGGATTGTTGTACTGGTCCGCCATGAAATAGGTTTGCGGGTTTTCCCTGGCCAGGCGGTATACCTCCTCGATGGCTCCATCCGTTCCCAGATGCCCCGGAGTCAGCATGATCTCGGCGCCCCTGGCTTTTAATATTTTCTGGCGTTCCATACTGACAGCCTCGGACATGGTCAGCAGCAGCTTGTAGCCTTTCACCGAACAGACCAGCGCCAGTCCGATTCCCGTATTCCCGCTGGTTGCCTCAACAACGGTTTTACCGGGCGTCAGTCTGCCGGATTTTTCTCCTGCTTCGATCATATATCGAGCCGGCCTGTCCTTGATGGATCCGCCGGGATTGAAATACTCCAGCTTGGCAAAAACCTTGACAGCCGGGTTGGGGTTCAACTGCCTGATTTCAACCAGAGGGGTATTTCCTATGGTGTCCAGAATAGAAGGGTAGGTCATGTGCATTATCTGTTATCCTGTGCGGATGGATCGATAAATTGCTGAATTTCGGATTCCAGAACCCGGATGATCTGGGCCTGAACCCGATCCTGGCTTTGAGAGGCGTCGATCATCCGGAATCTCTCGGGCTCTTTCCCGGCAATTGTCAGGTAGCCGGCCCTGACCCGTTCATGAAAAGCAAGGGTTTCTTTTTCAAACCGGGATTCGGTATCCATCCGGGACCCGGATTCAAGCTGCTGCCATGCCCGCAGCAGTCCCGTATCGGGCGGCAGATCCAGAAGAAAGGTCAGATCGGGCTTTAAATTACGGCAAATCAGTTGATGCAGATCCATGATCAAGGCCATGTCCAGGCCCCTTGCAAATCCCTGATAGGCAAGGGTTGCGTCAAAATAGCGGTCGCAGATGACAATGCTGCCGCCTTCGATCATGGGAAGGATGATTTCCTGAATATGCTGAACCCGGTCCGCGGTATAAAGGAGCAGCTCCGCCGAAGGATTCATGGCCGAGCTTTCAGGGTCCAGTAAAATGGAGCGGATTTTTCCGCCAATCCGGGTTCCGCCGGGCTCCCGCGTCATGATGCACTTGAGCCCCAAATTATTCAGAAAATTAAATACATGAAGAATCTGGGTTGATTTTCCCGATCCTTCAATGCCTTCAAGGGTAATAAACATGTCGCCGGGGGCCTTCTTTCGTCGTTGAATCTATATGAAGGGGATCATCCTTTTTTCCCCATGTAAAAATGCCGATCCAGCAATTTATGATAAGATGTCCAGGCCGCATTGGGATCTTCGGAAGCCATGAACTCACGTATTCCCTTTACTTTGGAATCAATTTCATCAATATGATTCAGCAGGACCGCTTCAATGGTTTTGGGCAGTTCCGGAGATCCGAATTCCCGGACGCCATGGTGGCTGACCACCAGATGTTTCAAAAGGACTGCCTGCTCTTCGGGGAAGTCTTTAATCAGCTTCATTTTTTCATCAATGATTTGAATGCCTATCACAATATGGCTGAGAAGTCTGCCTTCACTGGTATAGTCGATGCGGGCACTGAATTCAAATTCCCGGATTTTGCCGATATCGTGAAGAATGGCGCCGGCCAGGAGCAGATCCCGATCTACGCCCGTGTAATGTCCGGCGAGCTTGTCAACCAGAATCGCCATGGAAAGGGTATGTTCCAGCAGACCGCCGATATAGGCATGGTGCATTTTTTTGGCTGCCGGCGCGGCTTTGAAAAGACGAACCAGCTCGGCGTCTGCCCAGAACAGCCTGAACAGATCATGGAAACAAGGTGTTTTGAGTGTGTCGGTAATCAGGAGCAGTTTTTCAAACATGGCATCGATGTTGCGGGTCGTCACCGGCAGGAAATCGGCTGGCTCCACGTGTTCCGCTCCGGATCGGGTCGCGGTCCGGACAACCAGTTGAAGCATTCCCCGGTACTCTGAAACGCTACCCCTCACCTGAACATAATCGCCGACGGAAATCCGGTCCACAGTGCCCTCAACATTTTCCCAGAGCACGCCCTTGATGGTTCCGGTTCTGTCCATGAAGATAAGGTTCAGATAGTTCTTTCCGTCTTTTTTCTGCGCCAGATTTTTTTCAGACAGCACAAAAACATCATCCACGGTTTCACCGGGTTTCAGAGAACTGACATACTGATTCTTGGGCATTTATCTTACCTTGAAGTTTGATCTAAAATATTCCATGGTTAATGTTCCCCCGATAGCCGGTCCCTGAAAGCCGTCTGTGCATCGCTTTCGGGCAAGGCGATATTCCAGGATTTCAAGTCGGCCATGACTTCATAATCCGTCATATCGCACCGCATGGGGGTTATGGAGATCGATTCATGGCTCAATACGTTGCCATCCATGTCGTTGCCCCTGAAATTCGCCGGTGACTCCAGTTCCTGCCAGTAATATGTCCGGTTCCGGGGATCCACTCTTTTTTCAAATCCTTCGTGGGAAACGGACACACCCTGGCTGCTGATGGAAATGCGGCGAACGGTATTGATGGGGATGTTCGGAATATTGACGTTGAGAAACACGCCGCAAGGAAGTCCCTTTTCCATGACCAGCATAGAAAGATTTTCAATGAATGTGGCGGCTTCTTGAAGAAAAGCCGGCTGAGGGCTGTTGATGGAAACTGCCAGGGATGGCAGACCCAGCAGGGCCGCTTCACGTGCTGCCGCAACTGTTCCCGAATAATGGGCATTGATGCCGACATTGGCGCCAGGGTTAATGCCGGAAATCACCATGTCCGGCCTGGTTTTCAGAATTTCCAGAACGCTGAGCTTGATGCAGTCCGCAGGGGTTCCGTTAACCGCATATCCCTTGCCTTCGCCATTGACACGAATGCGTGTGGCGCGAAGCGGTTCATGGAGGGTGATTCCATGTCCCACGGCGCTGCGTTCCCTGTCCGGTGCGACCACGGTTACCGTATGAGCGAAAGCGAACTGGCGATGCAGGGCCCAGAGACCCGGAGCGTAGATGCCATCATCATTGGTTAATAAGATATTCATAAGCCTACCAATATACCAAATCCATTATTTTTTAAAGCAGGTATTTTCCGAACAAGATCTTGACATTTTGGTTCAACTTCGATTTTATAAGAACCATGCATATCCGTTATCTCTCATTGGTATTCTATCGGGCCGTTCCGTGCGTTTGAACCGGTTTGTCTGCTATGTGGCAATTTTCTGCAGCCTTCTGCAAGCAGTTTCTGCCCGTGCATTTCCGAACATCTCGGCAAGCCAGGATTCTCCGGATACGCCCTGGCATATCATGGCGGACGAGATTTCCCATGATCAACAAACTGACCAGTATATCGCCAGCGGTCATGTTACGATCAGCAAAGAGGCCAGGCAATTGTCCGCGGATTTTGTCCGTTTTAATCACAGAGCCATGATGGCCTATGCTCAAGGCCATGTCATGATGACGGCCGGCGATGATGTATTGACCGGTTCCAGTCTCGAAATGAATCTGGCTTCTGAGATCGGAACATTATACGAAGGCACGATTTTTATCAAAGAAAATCATTTTTTTATCAGGGGGGATAAACTTCAAAAAGTCGGGGAAAAGACATATTCCGCCGATACCGCCAGTGTATCTTCCTGCGATGGCGAAGCGCCGGACTGGAAAATTACGGGAAAAAACATGACGGTTACCATCGAAGGCTATGGAACGGTTCATCACGCCGCCTTGTGGGCCAAGCAAGTGCCGGTTCTGTATTCGCCCTACTTGATTTTTCCGGCAAAAAATCAACGTCAATCCGGACTTCTGGTCCCCGAAACCGGGTATTCAGTGCGAAACGGTTTTCAATTCAGCCAGCCTTTTTACTGGGCGATCAATGACCAATCTGATGCGACGTTAAACTTCATGTATATTGCCAATCGCGGAGAAAAAAATGGCATAGAATACCGCTATGTGATGGATGCCGGGACAAAGGGAGTTGTGATGGCGGATTATTTGCGCGACCGGCAGGTGGATGATGGAACGGGGGCTTGGGGATATACCGATGATAATGTCCTGCGAACCAATTTGGACCGCTACTGGTTCAGGATGAAACACAATCAGGAGTTTTCTTCCGGATTTTCTGCCAAGCTTGATCTGGATATCGTCAGCGATCAGGACTATCTTCGCGAATTCCGAAGCATGTATATGGGATATGATGATTCCAATTCGAATTTTTATAGATATTTTGGAAGGGGTCTGGATGATTACAATGACCAGATCCGGGCCAACTCGCTGATTGTCAACAAATACTGGTCCGGCTATGCCATGAATGCTCAAACACTCTGGTACGATAACGTTATCGCCCGCCAGACCGGCGGTCCCGACTATAGCCTTCAGAAACTTCCGGATGTCGAATTTTACGGCTCAAAAAAATATCTGTATAACACGCCTTTTTTTCTTGGCTTTAATACTGAAATTGCCAATTTTTACCGAAAAGATGGGGAAAAGGGGCAGCGGGTCGATATCTATCCCCGGCTGTCTTACCCCTGGCGATATCAACAGTATTTCACCATCGAGCCATCCATAGGCGTTCGGGAAACCGCCTGGTATTCTGAAAGCAACGATGCCAATGCAAGTGACTCCAGCGCGACCCAAAATCGGAACATGTATGATGTCAGACTGGATATGTCCAGTGAATTCTTTCGCGTGTTTCAGATCGACGGGGAACGCGTTGAACGGATCAAACACATCATTATGCCCCGGATCAGATACAGCTTCATTCCGGAATACAGCCAGAATATTTATCCGTATTTTGATCCAGTGGACCGGATTCAGGAACAGAATCTTGTCGCGTTTTCCCTGACCAACACGTTTATTTCAAAGCTCAAGCCGCCTGAAGATATGGCTGACAGGAATCCCGCCGCAGCTCACCCGCCTTATTCCTACAGGGAATTTCTGCGGTTTTTGATTGAACAAGGTTATGACATGCATCAGGCGGATCAGGTTGATCCAAAGCCGTTGGTGCCCCTGTATGGTGAAATTCAGCTTGAGCCTTACCGGTTTCTGGCGTTTCAGGCAGATGCCGAGTGGTCTCATTATGACAATAGTTTTAAGTCTCGAAATGTCGGTGCCATGATCTCGGATATCCGGGGTGATCGCCTCTTTGTTGAATATCGCTACGAAGCCAATGACAGCGAGTCCGTATATACCAATTTATTGCTGACCCTGACCGATCGTTTGAAAGCCTATACGGATTATGAGCAGAACATTCAGAATAGCACCCGGATTCAGTCCGGGGTGGGAATGAGATATCAGTCTCAGTGCTGGTCTGTGGATCTTCGGTATATTGATGAAGTGGACGACCGGAAATATATTTTTCTCGTCAATCTCTCAGGCCTGGGCGGATTTGGCAGCGGTTCCTGGGATATAAATGACCTTGGAGGCCGCAATACGATGTTTAATGCGCCCTATCAGGTAATCAGAGCTCAATGAAGTTCTTGGCCGAAACAGGTAAGCGGCTGAAGGAAAAAGCTTATTGTCAGCCCGCAAGGGCTTTTATATTGTAACGTCAGCGGAGTATGACCATGGTGATTGTTAAAACCCCTCTCAGGCTCAGTTTTGTCGGCGGTGGATCGGATATCAAGGACTATTATCAGCAGAGAAACGGAAAGGTGATCTGCACGGCAATCGATAAATTCGTCTATGCCATTGTCAAAGAGCGTTTTGATGATTTGATTTACATCAATTATTCCAAAAAAGAATGTGTTGAGAAGGTGTCGGATATCCGCCATGACCTGGTCCGGGAAGCCATGAAGCTTACCGGCGTGACGCACGGCATTGAAATCACCACGCTGGCAGACATTCCGTCAACCGGATCCGGCCTGGGAAGTTCAAGTTCGATAACGGTTGCCCTGCTTCATGCCTTTTATGCTTACCGAAACGTTTTGATTACTGCCGAACGTCTGGCCTGGGAAGCCTGCCAAATTGAAATAGACATCCTGGGCAAACCCATTGGCAGGCAGGACCAGTATGCGGCCGCTTATGGCGGGGTGAACAAATTCATTTTCCATGCGGATGACAGGACTGAAAGAGTTCCTGTTGCGATTAAGGGTGCGGATAAGCGAAAGTTCGCCTCTTCACTGCTGCTGTATTATACCGGCATCACCCGCAGCGCGGATGCGATTTTATCCCGGCAGAAAGCCAATTTCGTTCAGCCGGATAAGCGACGCACCATGGATGAGATGGTTGCCCTCGTGGATCCTTTTTCAGATGCCATGGTAAAAGCGGATATTCATGCCTGCAGCCGATTGTTGGCCAGGAACTGGGATCTCAAGCAGAATATGGCCGCAGGCATTTCCACCCCTGCCATTCAGGCCATGTATGAAACGGCATTGTCAGCGGGCGCCCTGGCAGGGAAAGTTGCCGGGGCAGGCGGCGGAGGGTTTCTGCTTCTGGTTGTTCCCAGAGAGCGACAAAACCAGGTATTTGAAGCCATGAAGGCTTACCGGGAGCTGCCGTTTATGATTGAAGAAAGCGGCAGCAAGGTCATCTTTGATGACACATCGTACTCCAGCAAATAATGCAGTTTGAATCCAGAATACAGAGCTGTTATACCAGCTTATTCATTAAGGAATGATATGAACGTCCTGATCACCGGCGGCGCCGGATTCATCGGATCGCACACGGCTGACGCCCTGATCGCCAAAGGCCATCGGGTGCGGATACTGGATAACCTTCAGCCGACAATTCACCCCAAGGGAAGGCCCGGTTATCTTCATCCGGAAGCTGAATTTATTCAGGGAGATGTCTGCGACAGAGATACTCTGTCAGCTGCGCTTGAAGGCATGAATGCGGTCTATCATTTTGCGGCTTACCAGGATTATCTTCCGGACTTTTCCACGTTCTTCAGGGTCAATGCCGTATCCACTGCACTGATTTATGAGCTTCTGGTTGAAGCCGGAAGGCGTTCCCAGATTCAGAAGGTGGTTGTGGCTGCCAGCCAGGCCGTGATGGGAGAAGGCCGTTACCGGTGTCCTTCCTGCTTGATGGACGTTTTCCCCAGTATTCGCCTGGATGCGCAGTTGTCTCAGGGAAAGTGGGACCATCCGTGCCCGGAGTGCCATCAACTGCTGGTGTGGATGCCTTCGGATGAATCCGTGATTCATCCGTGTAATCCTTATGCCATTTCCAAATATTCCCAGGAACAAATTGCCATCCATCTGGGATCCCGTTATGGAATCCCGTCGGTTGTCATGCGCTATTCCATTGTTCAGGGACCGCGCCAGTCTTTTTACAATGCCTATTCCGGTGCCATGAGAATATTTTCACTCAGCCTGATGCTGGGTAAACAGCCGATCATTTTTGAAGATGGCCGGCAGATCCGTGATTTTGTCAATATTCAAGATGTGGTTTCGGCTAATCTCCTGGTGCTGGAAAGCAGTCAATCCGATTACCAGGTGTATAACGTTGGCGGCAATCATGCCTGGACGGTTCTGGATTTTTACAATGCCATGCAGCGCATTGTAAATCGGGATCATCCCCCGGTGATGTCCGGTTTCTACCGGTATGGAGATACCCGCCATATTTTTTCAGATACGCAAAAACTTCAGGCTCTGGGATGGAAACCTGTCTGCCAGGTTGAAGACAGCATTCGTGATTACTGGGAATATCTTCTGTTGCAGGACAACAAGGCAGACATCCTGGATTATGCCGAAAAGCACATGAAGCACCTGCAGGTCATCCGCAAGGCTGTGTAAGGGACTGTAATGAAAGCTTTTTTACTGGCAGCCGGAAGAGGAACACGGCTAAAACCCTATACGGATTCCATCCCAAAATGCCTGATCCCCATTCACGGAAAGCCGCTTCTGGGCATATGGCTGGATCACCTGCGACTGCAAGGCGTTCAGGAAGTGCTGATCAATACCCATCATCATGCGCATCAGGTGGAGGCGTTTGTCCGCAGCTATTCCCGCTGCCGGGACATCCATATCGTACTCAGCAATGAACCGGAACTGCTGGGAAGCGCTGGAACAATCTGGCATTGCAGAGATTTTGTTGACAGCGAAGATGATTTTATGATTTTCTATGCCGATAATTTAACGAACGTCGATCTGAAAGGGTTGGCGAAATTTCACCAGGACTGTCGGAGGAAAAACGGGATCTTGACGATGGGCCTGTTTCATGCGCCAAATCCCAGGGCCTGCGGTATTGCTGAGCTGGATTCAGAGCAGAAAATTTTGGCCTTTACTGAAAAACCGGAGAATCCCAGAAGTAATCTGGCAAATGCCGGCATTTATATGGCCTCCCAGAAGATTTTCGAGTGTTTTCCGTCAACACCACTGGAGGCATCCGCTTCAGTGCTGGATTTCGGCCATCACGTATTGCCGCTTCTGGCCGGCAGGATGTATGGATATCCGATTACCGAATATCTGCGGGATATCGGGACCATCGAATCCTATCGGCAGGCGCTCGCAGAATGGCCGGATTGTAACGGCAGCCAGAGGCCGGGAGCCTGAAGTCAGTAGGCCCGGGTACGATCGACAAGAAATATTTTTTTCGTAATTCAATGTATTTTCAGATGGGACATATCATGATGAATATCAGCGATTTTACAACCGAATATCTTTCCGGAATACAATCCCTGCTTGAGAATTTCGACACCCGCAGCTTTGAGCGCATTGTTGAAAAAATACTGGATGCCTATGATTCGCAAAGACACATTTTTGTCATGGGGAATGGCGGAAGCGGGGCAACCGCGTCTCATTTTACCTGTGACATCAACAAGGGCTGCTGTATGGACTTGAATAAAAAATTCAAGATGATTTGTTTGAATGACAGCATCCCCACCCTTCTGGCCCTGGCCAACGATGTATCATACGATGCCGTATTTGTTGAACAGCTGAAGAATTTTTTTCTTCCCGGCGATCTGGTAATCGGGATTTCAGGAAGCGGCAATTCCCCCAATGTCCTTCAAGCCATTGAATATGCCAGAGTGCATCAGGGGGTGACCATCGGTCTTTCCGGCTTTTCCGGCGGAAAGCTGGCTACCCTGGCTGACATTGCCTGGATAGCGCCCGTGGAAGATATGCAGAAAATCGAAGACATGCACATGATTGTGGTTCACATGATCATGCAGGCGGTCCGAAACCATCTGCACCCTTTAATGGCTGAAATAGAATGAGCGTTTACGGCCTTTCCAGGAATTGGTTCGCCCTTCGTACGCGAAGCCGGTTTGAGAATGTGGTTCTGGACGGACTGGAGAGAAAGCAAGTCGAAGCCTTTCTGCCCAAGATCACGGTTCGAAGCAAGCGGGTTGACCGAAAAAAAATGATTCAGATCCCCCTGTTTCCCGGGTATCTTTTTGTGAAAACCAGTCTGAATCCCTATGAACATCTTGAAGTTGTCCGGACCATTGGCGTGGTCTCGCTTGTGGGGAATCTTCAGGGACCGGTTCCAATTTCCAGTGAATCCATCGAATCGCTTAAAATCATGGTTCAGGGCAGCCAGGAAATTTTGACCGGTTCAAAATTCAAACAAGGGGACCGGGTCATGGTTGTCAGCGGCCCTTTTGCCGGTGTCACGGGTGCGTTTGTCCGTTATCGCGGCAAAGGAAGGGTCGTGGTGAATATTGAGGCGCTTGGGCAGTATGCGGCTGTGAGTGTCAGCGAAGATGATATCGAAATGATTCGGGATAATCTTTTGATAACTGCTTGACTTGTTATATCATTATGTTTTATAAATCTAATAGGATACATTTTCGCCTGACGATGGACTCAAGGAGGAGCAATGAATAAACTGGAATTGATATCTGCGCTGAAAACCCGGACAGATATTTCGAAATCGGAAGCGGCTAAAGTCGTCGAGGTGTTTTTCGACAATATGGCCGATACCCTTGCCGGCGGAGACCGGGTAGAGATTCGGGGGCTGTGCAGCTTTTATGTCAAGGAGTACAAAAGCTACACAGGCAGAAACCCCAAGACCGGTGAAAAAGTGGTTATCAAACCCAAAAAACTCCCGTTTTTTAAGTCCGGTAAAGAATTGAAAGAACGGGTGAATTATTAGGCTTTCGTCTGAATTTGGACCCATCGTCGGTCAGGGCCAGGCGCTCGGCGCATTACTTCGAATCCTGAAAAGCGGCCGTATTCCGCAATCGCTTTTGTTTTTGGGCATTGACGGGATTGGCAAACGAACCGCTGCTGTCAGGCTGGCCATGGCTTGTAACTGTATCCGCAATGCCGCTCAACAGAGGCAGTCCTGCAGGAATTCGTCCGATAATCCGGAAGAATTTTCCGATTATCCCTGTGGGCAGTGTGGTCCTTGTTTAAGAATTGCCGCGGGAATTCATCCGGACATCACCTTGATCCAGCCGGAAGCAGGGGTGATTAAAATTGGAGAGATCCGCAATCTGTGCCGGATTCTCTCGATGAAACCCTTTGAAGGGCTTAAGCGCGTAGCCATTCTCAGCGATGCCCATTTGATGAATCCCCCAGCGAGCAATGCGCTCTTAAAGATGCTGGAAGAACCGCCGGAACAGACGCTTCTGATCCTTACGGCAAGACAGCCGGCTGATCTTCTGCCAACAATTGTTTCCAGGTGTCTGCATATCCGGTTTGGCCCCATTCCCCGCACCGCTCTTTCTGGTGCATTGATTCAGCAACATGGGTTTGGCATGGATGAGGCGGCAACTGTTGCCGCCCTTGCCGGAGGCAGCTTTTCTAAAGCACTTGCAATGAAAAAAGCCACTTGGATGAGCTGGAGAGGCTGGCTGATCACTGAACTGTCCCGATTGGGTTCCAGCCCGTTTCATGTTATTTTGGCGCTTTCGGAGAAACTATCCAAAAACCGGGATGTCCTGTCGGATGTTTTTGAGATCATGCTCTCCTGGTTCAGGGATATTCTCGTTTACACCTGCGATCCGTGCCATGTCATCAACCGGGATCATCTGGAACGTGTCAAGGAGGCCTCCCTGCATTACTCGAGAAGCGATTTGGAGCAAAGCGTCAATGCCGTTAAATCCGCTCAGACCCATATTGAGGCCAGAGCGAATATCCGGCTGTCTTTGGACCATCTTCTATTGCAGCTCTGGCAGCTTTCTTCTTTGAGTTTTCCCATAACCCCAAACAGAACTGTTCATCGATGATATCATGGTAAAAAAAGTGGGTATTCGATTTAAATCCGCCGGCAAGGTGTATGATTTTGATCCCGGTGCATTTGTTCTGCGTCAGGGCGATTCCGTTATTGTCGAGACCAAGCAGGGACTCGGCTTGGGAATTGTGGCTGTTCCTCCGGCCGTAGTTGACGATCTGCCGGAAGGCCAGGTTCTGAAAAAAGTATTTCGAATGGCAACTGAAGACGATTTGTTACAAGTAGAGAATAATCTTGAAACTGAAAAAAAAGCCTTGGCCTATTGTCAGTCCTGTATCAAAAAACTGGGGCTGAACATGAACCTCTTTGCCGTTGAAAACGCTTTTGATGGCAGCAAGTTAACCTTTTTCTTTACTTCGGAAAGCCGTGTTGACTTCCGGCAGCTTGTCAAAATGCTGGTAAAGGTGCTTGGCGTCCGGATTGAAATGCGCCAGGTCGGCATTCGTAACCAGGCCAAGCTGTGCGGGGGAATCGGCAGATGCGGCCGTGAAATCTGCTGCTCGACATTTCTGGACAAATTCGGGCCGGTCTCCATCCGCATGGCCAAGGAACAGTGTCTGTCGCTGAATCCCACCAAAATATCCGGCCAATGCGGCAGGCTGATGTGTTGTCTAACGTATGAGTACGAAACCTACCGGGCGCTTCGTTCTGAACTGCCGAAAATCGGCAAAACAGTCACAACGTCAAAGGGTGAGGGAAAAGTCATTCGACATAACCCGATCCGTTATCGGATTGCTGTCCGGCTCGAAGATGGAACCGAGATTGAAATTGGACCGGATGAACTTGTGACGGAAAGTCAAGAGGAACACGCCAATGTCTAACCCTTTTTATATTACCACGCCAATTTACTATGTTAATGCCAGGCCGCATCTGGGGCACGCCTACACCACTATTGTTGCTGACGTGGCCGGCCGGTTTAACCGGATGCTGGATCGCGAAGTCTTCTTTTTGACCGGGACCGATGAACACGGGGACAAAATCGTTCGGGCAGCGAAAAAAGAAAACCTGAGCCCCCGTATTTATGCTGACGGCATCAGTGAACTCTTCCGGCAACTGTGGCCTCAGCTCAATATCGACTATTCGGCGTTTATTCGAACCACGGATCCGGCGCATGTCGCGGTTGTCAAACAGGTTCTTCAAAAAATATTCGATGCAGGCGATATTTATTTCAGCGAGTATGAGGGGCTGTATTGTTTCGGATGCGAACGGTTCTATGTTGAACGGGAGCTTGTGGAAGGGAAATGCCCGGATCATGAAACGCCTCCGGAAATCATCAAGGAATCCAATTATTTTTTCCGGATGAGCCGATATCAGGGCTGGCTTATTGAATATATTGAGACAAATCCAGATTTCATCAGGCCGGAGCGATACCGTAATGAAGTCCTTTCGTTTTTGAGGGAACCCCTGGAAGATCTCTGCATCTCCAGGCCGAAGAGCCGGCTGGATTGGGGGATTTCTCTGCCCTTTGATGACAACTATGTCACGTATGTCTGGTTTGATGCGCTTCTGAATTATGTTTCGGCCCTGGGTTATCCGCAAGGCCCTTTGTTCAAGAAATATTGGCCTTGCGTCCAGCATATTGTGGCCAAGGATATTTTAAAGCCTCACGGAATTTACTGGCCGATCATGCTGAAGGCGGCCGGTATTCCGGTATTTCAGCATTTGAATGTTCATGGGTACTGGAATGTGGATCAGAGTAAAATGTCCAAGAGCCTGGGAAACGTGATCGAGCCCCTTGAGCTGAAAAACGTTTATGGGCTGGATGCATTCAGGTATTTTCTGATGCGAGAAATGGTCTTTGGACTGGATTCCGGATTCAGTGAGTCGGCGCTGGTGGGAAGAATCAACGCGGACCTGGCCAATGATCTGGGGAATCTCTTCTCACGGGTGACTGCTATGGCCCATAAATATTTCAAGGGCGTTGTTCCGAATGCAGACCCTCACGGAGATCCCCTGCTGACTCTGGGGCTCCAGTCGGATGCGGCCACGGCGATTCGCGAATTCGAAACCGGCATGTCCGGATTCATGTTTCATAAGGCGTTGATGGCTGTCTGGGAATTCATCAGCCAGATGAATAAATTCATTGATGTGACAGCCCCCTGGGTACTGGCCAAATCCAAATCCACCAGCAAACAGCTTGAGACGGTTATCTACAATCTACTTGAGGGACTTCGCATCATTTCAGGTCTAATATTTCCGGTAATGCCGGAAACAGCGGCCTCCATGCAGCGACATCTGGGGCAGGACCCCGGAAAACCTTTCTACCGCTTGTCTGTTCTCTCTCAGTGGGGCGGACTGGTTTCCGGTACGGTGATTCCCAAATCCGTCTCCCTCTTCCCCCGGATTGATGCCAATAAAAAGGAGAACGAATCCGCTGAAGCCGCTATGCCGGCGCCGAATCGACCGGTTTTTAAACCTGAAATCAGCCTGGAGGAATTTAAAAAGGTGGATCTTCGGGTAGGCCGTATTGTCAAGGCCGAAGCGGTTCCCAAAGCAAAAAAACTCCTCAAGCTTGAAGTTGATCTCGGAGAAAACCGGACAATCGTGGCAGGGATCGCAGGGTCATATTCTCCGGAAAGTCTCGTGGGCAAACAGGTAATTGTGCTGGCAAATCTCCAGCCGGCAAAACTGATGGGAATTCTGTCTCAGGGAATGCTTCTTGCCGCGGTGGATGACAATCGCTGTGCCGTTGCTACGCTGGATGGTGCTGTCAAGCCGGGTACGGCTTTGTCTTGATGGCAGCTTTGAAGTATGCATTTTAATATGGAGTCCTCATCCTCGAGGAAGTAATGGACAATAGATTCTCGATGGGCGAACCTGGTGTTCGGCTGGACTGGCGTGATTATCAGACGCGATTGAATCGAATTGCCGCCGCCAGGCGGCGAACCAGACGGATGTACCGGTATGCCGCCGTAATGACGCTTCTAACCGTTATCGGGTTTTGGATAATTGAAGGCCCCAGCGGTTTATCCAGCGTATTCAGCCATCTTCGGGTGCCGGAGAAGATTCAGGTGATGGAGCCTTCCTTGCCCAGAAATGAAAACCTGCACGGCAAAAAAGAAGTACAGGGGTTTCTAAACGGAAATACGTTTGTCAATCTGACGCAAAAAAGCTTCGATACGCGTTTTGAGGGGCATAGCTATCGCGTGGTGACAACGCTGGATATCCCCCTTCAGCAGTTCATGATAAAGAACCTGAATACCGCAAATGCCCGCCATATCGGCATAGTGGCCATGGAACCCTCAACCGGAAGGATTCTGTCCATGGTCGGGTTTGACCGGGCAAATCCCTCGCATAATCCTTGCCTGGAAAGTATCTTCCCTGCAGCGAGCATTTTTAAAATCGTTACCGCCGCCGCCGCTGTTGAAAAATGCGGTTTGAATCAAGGATCATCTCTTTCCTTTACCGGCGGCAAGCATACGCTTTACAAATCCCAGTTATCCGACAAATATACCAAATATGCCCAAAACATTACGTTAAGGGATTCTTTTGCACAGTCAGTCAATCCGGTTTTCGGAAAAATCGGTTCCCAGTTGCTTGGGAAAACAGCCATCGAACAATACGCGGCAGCCTTTGGATTCAATAGCCCCATTGATTTTGAAGCGCCAATCGGTTCCAGTACGCTGTCTGTAGAGAATGCGCCCTATCAGTTGGCCGAAATCGCCAGCGGCTACAACCGCACCACCCTGATATCGCCCCTTCATGGAGCGCTCATTGGCGCTGCCATCCTGAATCAGGGGGCCATGATCGAACCCACCATGATTGACCATATCGAGGACCCAACCGGCCATCTGCTCTATCAAAGCCGGGTTGAGCCGATGAAACAGGTGATTTCGCCAAAATCTTCAGACATCATGGCCCATATGATGGAAGCCACTGTGAAATCCGGTACCGGAAGAAAAGCTTTCAGGGATTATCAAAAAGACAGCATCCTGTCCCGGCTGGATATTGGCGGGAAAACCGGGTCCATGGACAACCAGACGCACGCAGCGCATTATGACTGGTTTGTCGGATTTGCCGTAGATAAAGCCAGCGGACAAAAAGTGGTGGTTTCCGTGGTTGTGGCGCATGAAAAGTATATCGGAACCCGCTCCGGCTATTATGCCAGGATTCTGATGAAACAGTATTTTTCCAATTATTTTGCAACTGCTGAGTATAAGTTAAGACAGAAGGATCGAGGCTGAAAGATACGGCTTTAAAATATGAATTGAGGAGGCCTGCCATGCCGGGGTTTGAATGGTTCGGGGATGAAGAACGAAAAGAAGTGCAGGATGTTCTGGATACGGGGGTTTTGTTCCGTTACGGATTTGACCAGTCACGAAAAGGTCACTGGAAGGCCAGGACTTTTGAGGAAGAACTGACAAAGCGTTTGGGGTCCGGTTATGCGCACCTGTGTTCCAGCGGTACATCCGCTCTTGGGATCGCTCTGGCTGCCTGTGGTGTCGGCGCAGGAGATGAAGTGATAGTCCCCCCGTTTACATTTGTGGCGTCTGTCGAGGCATTGCTGGCAGCCGGCGCCATTCCGGTTTTTGCCGAAATCGATGAGACCCTGTGTCTGGACCCGCAATCTGTCCGCGCGGCCATTACGCCCCGAACCCGCGCTGTCATGCCTGTTCACATGTGCGGCGCCATGGCGCGGATTGATCAGCTGAAAACGATCTGCGATGAAAAAAAACTGGTGTTGATTGAAGATGCCTGTCAGTCTCTGGGAGCCTCTTACGAGGGGAAATGTGCAGGCACGTTTGGTCATGCCGGCTGTTTCTCCTTTGATCCGGTCAAGACGGTTACCTGTGGCGAAGGTGGGGCGGTGGTCACTTCGGATCAGAAGATTTATTTTCAGGCTCAGGCGTATGCCGACCATGGCCATGATCATATCGGCCCGGATCGAGGCCTTGAAGAACACCCTTTCTTAGGCATGAATTACCGGATCAGCGAGATGAATGCCGCGGTTGGTTTGGCCCAGCTTCGCAAACTCGATGCGATCCTTTTCGCACAGCGGGCCCATAAACAGATTCTTAAGCAGGCCCTCGGTCAGTTTCCCCGTGTTTCCTTCCGGGTGATACCGGATGATGCCGGCGATTCGGCCACATTCCTGTCTTTCTTTCTTGAAGATGCGGACCAGGCCGGACGGGTTGCCCGCGGTCTGGGCGCCGCCGGCGTGGATGGCTGTTTTTACTGGTACGACAACAACTGGCATTATCTTCGCAGGTGGGATCATTTCAAGCAAATAAAGTCCCTTGCCAATCTGCCATTTCATTTACAGAATGCCTGCCCGGATTATTCCAGAGTGCATCTTCCTCAGTCGGACCGGATCATGAGCCGTACCCTGTCGCTTCAGATCAAGCTGTCCTGGACTCCGGAAGTGCTTCAAAAACGGGTTGCAATCATCGAAAAGGTGATGAAGGAAGTTTAAAAAAGAGGGTTACTATGAAATTTCGTAATTTTAAAGTGGTTCCGCAGGTCATATTCGGACGGGGCTGTTTTAACCAGGTGGATGAGATTTTGTCCCATAAACGAAAAAGCGGGTTCATGGTGTTTCTGGTTGACGACGTTTTCATGAATCACGCCTTCAGCCAGCGGATTCCCCGGCATTCGGCAGATATGCTGCTCTGGATCAACGTAACGGATGAGCCCAAAACTGCGTATGTGGACAGCCTGGTTGAACAAGTCAGGAAGTTTTCCCCAGGACTGCCGAACGGGGTGATCGGTGTTGGCGGCGGCAGCGCCATGGACTTGGCCAAGGCCGTCTCCCTGATGCTGACCAATCCCGGTTCGGCCACCGACTATCAGGGCTGGGATCTGATTCAAAATCCAGCCATTTATCATGTCGGCATACCGACCCTGTCCGGAACGGGCGCGGAAGTATCCCGGACCACGGTGCTGACGGGCCCTCAGAAGAAACTGGGAATCAATTCCGACTATACGGTATTTGACCAGATCGTGCTGGATCCCGAACTGATTGCCGGCGCGCCGGCGGAACAGCGGTTTTATACCGGCATGGACTGTTATATTCACTGCGTGGAATCGCTCTGTGGAACCTACCTGAACACGTTCAGCCAGTCCTACGGCGAAAAGGCCATGGCGCTCTGTCAGGATGTGTTTCTCAGCCCGGGCCCGGACTGTGATGACAAGCTCATGATCGCCTCCTATTTCGGTGGAATGAGCATCGCCTATTCCCAGGTCGGTGTCTGCCATGCCCTGTCTTATGGCCTGTCCTTTGTTCTGGGTCTGCATCACGGAATCGGCAACTGCGTGGCGTTTGATTGCCTGGAGGAATTCTATCCGGACGGTGTGATGGAATTTCGCCGAATGATGGCCAAACAGGGAGTCCCCCTTCCCCGGAATCTGGTTTCCGGCATGGAAAATCACAGGATCGAAAAAATGATCGATGTCGCTTTGGTCCTTGAGCCGCTCTGGGAAAACGCCCTGGGGAAAAACTGGAAAGCGGTCATGACCCGGGAGCGCATCCGGGAACTCTATCTCAGGATGTAGGTGTGCCGTGAAATCCTTAAATCACCTGTGGCCTTTCATCCGGTTTTGCAGCAAATGGATTCCTGTCGCTCTGTTTTCAAGAGTCTATTTCGGACGGCATCCGGCTGCTGTTCCGAACGGATCTGTTATTTTTTTCCCCTGCTGCTCCAATTTCCTTTGCTGCGGTCTTTCCGGTATCGTTTCTTTTAAACCCGTCAAAACGGATCAAATAGATCTGCCAGCGGATCTGCCGGTTGATGGCCTTCAAAACATGTTGCTAACTGTGGAATCCGGCGGGTATCCGGCCTGCAAAAAATCGGCGTCGTCCATAATGGATCATTATCTGGGAGGGGACCCGGCTGTCCAGTCGCTTTCCAATCAGGCGCATTCGCTAAAAAATATCCATGCTTTTTATTCCATCTATGCCGATCCCGGCTTGCAGCAGCGCCTTTCCAGAATATCAGAGCGCCTTCTGGCGCTGATCCAGTCCGAATCGGCATCACTCGGTCTGGACATGGGTCGCCTTTCGGCCGATGACATGGATATCATGATTCGTCGGGTTGAAGTTGTAAAAGATGTGCTGTGGTGCCTGAAATCCGAGATACTGGAAAATGTAGCCCGAATTCAGGAATTGATTCATCCGGAGAACAGTCTGCCGTCCTTCGGCGTGATCAATGTTTTTAAAAAGATCAATGCCGTACTCAACAGTATTGACCGCCTGGAAGTCCGGGGCCGGGATTCGGCCGGGATATCTCAGGTGTTTATTCTGGACGGCCCGGAATATGAGCGGTTTAGTCGCGCAGTTGAAGCTCGGGGATTATCCCGGGAACTATCCGCCCGGAGCAACCAGGAAATCCTTTTAAACCGGGGGATCAGTCTGCGCGAGTCCGGGCAGGGCGGGGCGGATCGCGTCTCGGTGACCATTACGTATAAAGTGGCTGCGGAAATCGGACGGCTCGGGGATAACATTTCGTTTATCCGCCGACAGATCCGGGAAGATGCAATCCTTCATCTCATCGCGGCAATTCCCTGCAGTTCCCTGTTGGTTTTTGCCCATACCCGGTGGGCTTCGGTGGGCGCCATATCGCCTGCCAACTGTCATCCTGTGGACAACCGGACAACGAAAATCGGTTTTGATGACGTCGGCGTCATTCAGGCCGCTCTGAATGGGGATATTGATAATTTTCAGGAGTTGAAGGCATCCTTTGAACAGGATGGGATTCAGGTTCCTGCAGACATTACCACGGATACCAAGATCATCCCGCTTCAGATCCATCAGTTTTTAAAAAGCGGGATGAAGATAGAAGAAGCGTTCCGTCAGGCTGTAAACACCTTCAAGGGGTCTCATGCGATCTTCATGACAACGGACCTGGCTCCCGGAAAGCTTTTTCTGGCCCAGAAAGGCAGCGGTCAGACTATTTTTGTGGGTCTTTGTGAAGAATACTATATGCCGGTTTCAGAGGTTTATGGTTTTGTTGAAGAGACCCATCGATTTGTGAAAATGGATGGAGAAAAGGTCTTTGAAGGGCCGGAGGGTAGAACCCAGGGCCAGATATTTATCCTGGATCAGGATTCGGGCGGGTCCGTATCAGACATCAACGCCATGTACTATAATGGTGCGCCGATAGCTCTGGGTGAATCCGATGTTAAAACCACTCAAATCACTTCCAGAGACATTGACCGCCAGAATTTTCCCCATTATTTTTTAAAAGAGATTTCCGAAGCTCCGGCATCTGTTGAAAAAACCCTGGTGAATCGATGGCGGATTCATCCGGATACCGGCCTTGCGGCTGTCGTGTTGAGCGAAAACGTCATTCCGCCGGGAATCCGGCAAGCCTTTGTTCAAAAGTCCATCCGCCGGATCTTTTTTATCGGTCAGGGTACTGCCGGCATTGCAGCCCAGGCCTGCGCGGATATTTTGAATTATTATCTGGATGATCCGGGCGTTCAGATATCGGCCATGAAAGCCTCCGAACTGAGCGGATTCAAACTGTCCAGCCCGGGAGCCACCGAAATGGCGGATGTCCTGGTGATTGCCATCACCCAGTCCGGAACCACGGCAGACACCAATCGCACCGTGGATATGGTTCGGGAAAGAGGCGCCAGTACCCTTGCCATCGTGAACCGCAGGGATTCAGACATCACCTTCAAGGTTCAAGGGGTGATGTATACCAGCAGCGGCCGTGACATCGAAATGTCCGTGGCATCAACCAAGGCCTTCTATTCCCAGATCGTTGCGGGCGCGCTGATGGGTTTGTTCCTGGCGGGACTGCAGGGAAGGCGGGCGCCTGAGTTTATTGCTGAAGAACTCCATCATCTGTTAAAGCTTCCACAGCAGATGCGCCAGATTCTCTCCCTGCAGCCCGGGATTCGCGAATCGGCCAGAAGGCTGGCGCAGACGCGAACCTACTGGGCAGTGGTCGGAAGCGGTCCCAACAAGTCTTCTGCGGATGAAATCCGGATCAAGCTCAGCGAGCTTTGCTATAAAACCATATCCTCTGATTATGTTGAGGACAAAAAACACATCGATCTGTCTTCAGAGCCGCTCATCATCGTTTGCGCCGCCGGAACGCGTGGAATTGTAATCGGGGACGTCATCAAGGATACGGCAATTTTCAAGGCGCATAAGTCTGCCGTGGTGGTCATTGCCGATGAAGGGGAAGATCGGTTTGGACCTTATGCTGATGACGTGTTCCATGTCCCGGCCGTACCCCAGCATCTGTCGCCGGTCGTCAATACCCTGGTCGGCCATATCTGGGGATATTATGCGGCGCTGGCGATCAATGAAGGCTCAAAGCTCTTGTATGATTTCCGCGAAGAACTGCAGCAGACGGTTGATCGATATGTTCAGGATGGAATGGATGTGTATGAACTGGTTCTGGAAAGGTTGTTCCGGGAAAAGGTTGCTGAATTTTATTATCTGTTAAAGAAGAAAAATGAAAAAAAAGGCCTTTGCGCCACGATGGGCTATCAGGCCGGCGCAGATCTGTCCATATTGCTGAAGTATCTGGCCGGAAGACTCCCTGTCTCGGATTTTGAGCTTGATTTTGGAAAAAAGGGGACAGCCCAGCATATGCTGAGCACCCTGTTTGATTCTCTGGGGGAAGCCATTAATTATATGGCCAGACCCATTGACGCCATCAAACACCAGGCCAAAACCGTAACCGTCGGCACCAGCCGGATCATTGAGAAAATCGACGGGATTATCTTTGACGTTCTGGCGGAAAGCGGTTTTGGCATTTCTCAATTGACCAGCAGCAACATTCGGGTCTTGAAGAACCTTCAAGGGATCGTCTCGAAAATCAACGGCGCGATTCTTTACAGTATTGACGGTCTGAATGTTCTGGGAGAAATCACCGATCAGACCACTATCTCGGTCAAGCAGAAAACCGGTACCCTTGCCCCCTTGACGTCAAGGGTTGAAACCGATTCGCGGCTTCAGGGCACCAAACGCATTATCGTCCGGGAAGGAAATGTATTTATCGGAAGGGGTCGCAATGATGACCGCAATATCATCATTATTCCCATTTTTTCGGCTGCTTCCGCCAACAGCATCAGCAATCTGATGCTGCTTCACATTGCCTTTAAAGATCAGATGCCATTGGCTGTGAAAATCAAGGCCCTTGGCGGAAAGCATGAGCGGATCAAGAATATTGTTCAGGAAACCAGCGCCCCGTGGCACGACGCCTATCTGGAATGGGTCCGCATGGAAGATCTTTTCGGCCTGTCTGCTGAAAAAACGGCCGAATATATCATTTCTCAGGTTGATTTAAGGCCTTTGCCGACCATTGAATAATCGGAATGTCTAATTATAGGTGAAATATGAATAAATCCATGAAAAAATTGCTCTTTGGAGTGGGAGTGTGGACGGTTTTATTTGTTTTGGGTGTTCTGCCATCCTTGATGGCGGATGACTCCTACGATGAAACGCTGAATAAGGATCAGGACCCGGTAAGTGTAAACTTGGAGAACCGGGAGAAACTGCAGACTGCAATTGAACAGATGCGCGCCGAGATCCAGGCCAACGGATGGAATTTTACTGTGGGAGCCAATCCGGCTATGCAGTACAGTCTGGATGAGTTGTGCAGAGCCAGACCAGACATGAAGCCTCCGATCAGCGCCGCTTTTGAACCAGGAGAGGCCGGCAACCACCTTTCCGCTGATACGGCAAAAGCCTTGCCAGGCAGTTATACGGGATATTGTACTCCCGTTAAGGACCAGGGCAAATGCGGCAGTTGCTGGGCCTTTGCGACCATCGGCAACTTGGAAGCCGCCATTTTAAAAAAGACGGGAGTAACCTTCGATCTCTCGGAGCAGCATTTGGTCTCCTGTAATCCCTGGGGGTGGGGCTGCGACGGCGGCAGCTTTGCTTACGATATGCTGATCCCTTCCATGAACGATTACCCGGGAGCCATGCTTGAATCATGCTTCCCATATACGGCAACGGATGCCAGATGTTTGTTCTGCGCCAATCCCGCGTGGCACCCTGTAAATCAATGGGGTTATATCACCAACGATCATAACGTTCCATCCGTGGATGCCATCAAAAATGCGATTTATACCTATGGTAGTGTTTCGGTGTGGATTAATGCCGACAGGACTTTCCAGGCTTACACGGGGGGTGTTTATAACACCAAGAGGAAAAGGTTCTCTACCAATCATGGTGTCACGCTGTTCGGTTGGGACGATTCCAAACAGGCCTGGCGTCTGAAGAATTCCTGGGGAACCGGCTGGGGCGAAAATGGCCTCATGTGGATAGCTTACAACTGTCCCAATTTGGTCGGTCAGGGCGCCTCTTGGGTGACAATCGACTGATTCGTTGCCAAAACCCTGCTCTGCGGAACGGGACTCTGGAGTTGCAGTGCACAAAAAAATGAAAATTACCAAATTATTATTATCATTGCTGGGTATCATGGCAATTATAGGGGGAGCTCTGGCTGATACAGGTGCAGTTAAAAAAAGAGCGATTTTTAACATGTCCAATGTTTTGGAAACTCATGTTTCAGTCAAGACACATCAGGAATTTTGTCTGAAGATGAAATCCAATCCGTCGACCGGCTACAGATGGGCACTGGATCAACCCATAGATGAAACCATGCTTCAGCTAATCAAGCATGACGTCGAGGAACCCGACGGAACGGCCATGATGGGTGCTCCCCAATTTGAAATCTGGGAGTTCAGGGCGCTTAAAGTCGGAGAAACCGCTATTAGTCTGAAATATGTCCGTCCCTGGGAAAAGAATACCCCGCCACCGAAGACGCATCGTTTTATCGTGTCGATCGAGTAAAAGTGATGGCTTCGTAACAACCTCACACAGATTCTCACACAATAAAAAAGGGTTTAAGGCGATTAACCCTAAACCCTTGTTTTTGTTGGCGCGCCCGAAACGATTCGAACGTTCGACCGACGGATTCGTAGTCCGGTACTCTATCCAGCTGAGCTACGGGCGCAAAGTATTTGCTGTTTATAGGCCAAACAGCCGATAATGTCAATGATAACCTGACTAGGGGTATTTCCTGGGATGCAATTCCAAAACGCAGTTGTGGATCCGACAGGCGCTCACAGCATTTTGATGAATCTGGCGCTTTCCGAGGCGGCAGCGGCATTTCAGGAAGAAGAAGTGCCGGTTGGCGCTGTATTGGTTTCGGAATCGGGATTGGTGCTGGCTTCAACGCATAATCAGACCATTTCTTTGTCCGACCCAACAGCGCATGCGGAAATCCTGGCGCTTCGCCATGCGGCCAGGCAGATTCAGAATTACCGATTGTTAAACACCACGCTGTATGTTACGGTAGAGCCCTGTATAATGTGTATGGGAGCAATCATTCATGCCCGGGTCAGCCGGCTTGTCTATGGAGCCGGAGATTCGAAATGGGGCGCTGCCGGATCTTTGTATGACTTATCGGCCGACAAACGTCTGAATCACGGGTTGGAGGTTATTCACGGGGTTTGTGAAAACAAATGCATAGAGATCCTGCAGCGCTTTTTCCGGGACAGGAGATCTCATCCGGTCGGGTAGGCGGGTGCATTCCTTGGGTTTGATGAGGCTGCCAACCCGATTGGTCTTGCAGGAAATATTTTGATGACTTTTTCATCGGAGTCATTAGCCAAAGGAGCGACGCGTGTCAAACATTGTAATCGTTGGAACCCAATGGGGGGATGAGGGTAAGGGGAAAATTGTCGATCTGCTCGCGGATCTTGCCGATGTTGTGGTTCGGTTCCAGGGAGGCAACAATGCCGGTCACACCATGGTGGTGAATGGTGAGCAGTTCATCAGTCATCTGGTTCCATCCGGCATACTGCAAAAAAAAATCTGTTATATCGGCAACGGGGTTGTCGTGGACCCTCAGGTGTTGATTGATGAAATGGACTATCTCACCCTCAGGGGAATTGATGTGGGACCGGAGAAACTGAAGATCAGCGAACTGGCCCATTTGATCATGCCCTATCATAAGCTGATTGATGTTGCCCGTGAGCATCTCAAGGGCGATCAAAAAATTGGCACAACCGGCCGCGGTATCGGCCCCTGTTATGAAGACAAGATTTCCCGGCGAGGCATTCGTTTTGTTGAATTGATCGATCCGGAGCTTTTTAAAGAAAGGCTTCTGTCTTTTCTGGACGAAAAAAATTATTATCTGAAAAATTATCTTTCAACCGCTCCCCTGGACTCTCAGCCCATTGTTGAAACCTTCAACCGGTATGCGGAACGCCTTTCGCCTTATGTGACAAATGTTGCAGTTGAACTGGATCAGGCCGTTTCCGCAGGCAAACAGCTTCTTTTTGAGGGCGCTCAGGGAACGCATCTGGATATCGATCACGGAACCTATCCCTACGTCACCTCATCCAATACGGTTTCAGGAAACGCCTGCTGCGGGTCCGGCGTTGGGCCTGGACGGATTACCGGTGTGATCGGTATTGTCAAGGCTTACACCACCCGTGTGGGGCAGGGGCCTTTCCCCTCGGAGTTGTTTGATGAAACGGGGGACCGGATTCAGCAGAAAGGCGCCGAATTCGGCGCAACAACCGGCAGGAAACGGCGCTGTGGATGGCTCGATATGGTTGTACTGAACAATGCGGTGCGCCTGAACGGGCTGACCAGCCTGACCATCACCAAACTGGACGTGCTGGGCGGCTTGGATGCGTTAAACATCTGTACCGGATATGCATATCAGGGCAAAGTGCTGACAGTATTTCCTTCAAGCCTGAAGGTGCTGTCCAAATGCAAGCCGGTTTATGAAACACTTCCCGGATGGTCCGAGGATATTTCAGGCATCCGAAGAAAAGAAGACCTTCCCCGGAACACCCGGAACTATCTGAAACGGATTGAAGAACTGAGCGGCGTATCCATTGGTATCATCTCGGTGGGGCCGGGAAGAAATGAAACGATTGTGGTCACGCACCCTTTTTCATAAACGATCTGTGAATTGCCGCCTCCTCTTTTTTCAAGGGGGGAAGCCAAAAGAAAGGATTCATTCTGGAGAAAAACGCTTAAATGCTTATGATCCCATGTGTTTTTCATTGACAATTGGGCGTTGCTGTCATAAATAGAAAAGATGAGTCGGGACGTGGCTCAGCCTGGTAGAGCACAGCGTTCGGGACGCTGGGGTCGCTGGTTCAAATCCAGTCGTCCCGACCACATCACTTCATAAAACATACCCTGCAAAAAAATGATAAGCGGATAGCTGACTCATCATTTCATGAAGCGAAGACTCGGCCAGGCGTTTGATGAACGTATGTTTTTTATCCTTGGCGTAAATCGCTGATACCTTGCCGGTGATGCCGCCCATCTCACCTGCCCATGCAATGGCATCTTCCAGGTTTCCGAGCCGGTCAACCAATCCCAGTTCATGCGCATTTTCACCGGACAAGATCCGGCCGTCGGCGACTGCAGCAACCTTTTCGTATTCTATATGCCGGCCTTCCGCAATTGCAGTGATGAACTGTCGATGAATCTGATCCGAAAACGTCTGAAGAAGGGTTCTTTCGGCATCCGTCATCGTTCGGACGGGAGATCCGGTATCCTTATACTGGCCGCTTTTGACGACAACCGGAGTAATGCCGATTTTTTGAAGAAGCCCCTGAATATCAGTAAATCCCATAATGACGCCGATACTTCCGGTTATCGTGCCCGGATTGGCGACAATGCCGCTGGCTGCCGCTGCAATATAATATCCGCCTGAAGCCGCCACGGCGCCAAGGGATGCGACCACTTTTTTATCTTGAAGCGTTCTCTGGACTTCTCTGGAAATTTCCTGTGAAGGGCCGACGCTTCCTCCGGGCGAGTCGATTCGAAGAACAATGGCCTTAATCGAGTTATCTTCGCGATACCGGCGGATGTCCTGAATGGTTTCCTGGGGGTCGGCAATATAGCCTTTCACTTCGATGACACCGACTTTTTCTTCAGCATCCGAAATATCGTTCTGGGTTGAGTATTTGATTCCCATCAGTACAATCAGAGATATGATGATAGTCGAAACAGAGACAATGGTTGAAAAAATCAACAGGAAATGCAGATAGGGGTGTCTTCTGGAGAACATGGTGTGTGTTGGTGCTTTCCCTCTCCCTTTTTATTAAAAGGGAGAGGGAAAAGCAATTCCTCGGTTTCATGACAAAAGCGTTACTGATTGGATTCGTTGGTCAGCTTTTCCTGGAGATTTTCCTTGAGAAGTTCCCCAAAAGTCGAGGGCCCGGGTTTCATGCTGTTGACATACTCGGACAAGAGCGCCTGTTCGTCTTCAACTTCAAGGCGCTTGATGGAAAGTCCGATTCGTCTTTCATCGCTGTTGATGTTCATGACCCGCGCCGTAATGACGTCGTTGATATTGAATTTGCCGACCGGCGTCTTGATTTTTTCCTTGCTGATTTCAGAAACATGAACCAGCCCCTCAATGCCTTCTTCAAGTTCGACAAAGATACCGAAATCGGTCAGGTTGGTGACGGTACCGGTAATGATCTTACCCACTTCATACCGCTGCGCCACCGTTTTCCAGGGATCTGGCTGAAGCTGCTTGATGCCCAGGGAAAATCGCTCGTTGTCTTTTTCGATATCCAGAACAATGGCTTGAATCACATCCCCTTTTTTGTAGATTTCTGAAGGGTGTTTGATGCGCTTTGTCCAGGAAATGTCCGAAATATGAACCAGTCCGTCAATGCCTTCATCAATCCCGATAAAGATACCAAAATCCGTGATGTTCTTGATCTTGCCTTCGATGGTTGTGCCGACCGGGTATTTTTCACTGATCACATCCCAGGGATTGGGTGCGATCTGTTTCATTCCCAGAGAAATCCGGCGATTTTCCGGCTTGATGTCCAGCACAACCGCTTCAACCATGTCGCCGATGGAGACGATCTTGGAAGGATGGCGAACTTTACGGGTCCATGACATTTCAGAAACGTGGATCAGGCCTTCAATGCCTTCTTCAAGTTCGACGAATGCGCCATAATCGGTAAGGCTGACCACTTTTCCGGAAATGCGCGCTGCGATCGGATATTTTTCAACCGCGGCAATCCACGGGTCTTGGGTCAATTGTTTCATGCCCAGGGAGACACGTTCTTTTTCAACGTCCAGATTCAATACCTTGACGGTAATTTCATCTCCGACTTTAAAGAGTTCGGAGGGGTGTTTGACTCTGCCCCATGAAATATCCGTAATGTGAAGCAGACCATCGACACCGCCTAGATCAACAAAAACGCCGTATTCCGTAAGATTTTTTACGGTTCCGCTCAGGATTTTGCCTTCATGGATGGTGGTCAATGTTGCGGACCGTTTGGTTTCTCTTTCCTGCTCGAGCAGGGCGCGTCTGGATAGAACGATATTGCTGCGTTTCCGGTTGTATTTCAAGACCTTAAAATTGAAGGTCTTTCCCACCATTTCGTCCAGATTGCGAATCGGGCGCAGATCTGCCTGAGATCCGGGCAAAAACGCCTGGACACCGACATCCACAGAAAAGCCACCTTTAACGCGTGCCAGAATAATACCCTGAATCACCTCGTCATTATCATGGGCTTTTTTGATATCGTCCCATACCTTGACCTTGGCGGCTTTTTCTTTGGAAAGAATGACGACTTCATTTTCATCATCCCACCATTCCACCATGACCTCAACCGAATCGCCGGTCTTGACGACGATATTCCCATTCTCATCCCGGAATTCGTGAATCCGGATCTGGCCTTCGGATTTGTATCCGATATCCACCAGCACATGATCTTTGTCTACCGAAATGATACGGCCGGTAACCACTTCGCCTTCGGCAAAGCGTTTGAAGCTCTCCTCGTACATTTCCATCAGGTTGTCCATGCCATCAGATGCTTCCTGAGCATCATCAAACGTGTCCACCTGGTTCATTGGAACAACTACCGGAGTTTGAATTGTTGGTTCTGAATTGATTTGTGTGTCATTTTCCATGAAAGTTAACTATCCCCCTTAGCCTTATTTTACCTGCTAAAACCATATACTGTCGCCAGTATATCTTTTATTTTATATCAGACTGTCTTTGAAAAAACAATAATTATATTTTAAGAGAGGGGGGAGATATCAGAAATGCAGGCCATCATCAGCCTGACCACTTCCTGGGGATCGATATAAGTGCAGTCAATCCGAATGGCATCGTCCGCGGGTTTCAGCGGTGAAAGCGCCCGCCGGCTGTCATTCTGATCTCTTTGAATCATGTCCCTGGAAATGTCTTCCAGGGTGACGGTTGACTTTGGCGGCATTTCCTTGTACCGGCGGCAGGCTCTCACATGAGGGTCGGCGTCCAGGAAAAATTTGATATCCGCTTCCGGAAATATCACCGTACCCATGTCGCGGCCTTCACACACCAGGGCTTTGCCTTTTCCCATTTCCCGCTGCATATCCAGAAGAAAAGCCCGCACAGCGGGTTTGGCTGAAACAGTGGAGGCCATCATGGAGATTTCAGGGGTTCTGATTTGATCCGTAATATCCCGATCCTTCCAAAACAGGCGAAACCCGTTTTTATCCGCACGCGGGGTTAAATCAAATTCCTTCAGGTGGGCTGTCAAAGCGGCTTCATCTTCAATGTCAATGTTGTTGATGTGGACGCTGTAAGCAACTGACCGATAGAGAGCGCCGGTGTCCAGATACCGGTATTCGAGCTGTCCGGCAAGAAGTCTGCTGACCGTGGTCTTTCCGGCGCCTGCGGGCCCGTCTATGGTTATCAACAGGGGTTTTGTCAACGGATGAGAGGCGTCCATGGAAGCCGGGCACATTAAAATACCTGCTCTATGGCTTGAACCAGCCGTTTGTTTTCTTCCGGAAGACCCGTGTTGACACGAATATATTCCGGATAGCCATAGGAAGACATGGAACGAACAATGACACCTTTTTTCAGCATGTTTTCAAAAACCATGTCCGCGTTCTGCCCTGCATCGATCAGAAAAAAATTGGCCTGAGTGGGAAAATACCGGACGCCCGCCCTGTCCAGTTCCGCATACAGGAAATCAAGACCTTCATGCACGGTTTGAACGGTCTTGTGTAAAAACGCCTCATCTTCCAAAGCGGCAACGGCTCCGGCCTGGGCCAGCAGGCTGACATTGAAGGGCTGACGGATCCGGTGGAGAATTTCGGCAAGTTCGGGCGCCATGACGCCATAACCGATCCGAAGCCCTGCCAGGCCGTAGGCTTTGGAAAAAGTTCTTAAGGCCACAATCGGCTTATTACCCTGAATGTATTCCATGCTTCTGAAGCAGTCCGGATCCCTTACAAACTCCATGTACGCCTCATCCACAACCACAACGATATCCGATGAAAGAGCCCCGATAAATGCTTCAAAATCATTCCGGGACATCACCGTGCCGGTCGGGTTGTTGGGGTTGCAGATAAAAACCATCCGGGTCCGGGAAGTCACTTTTTCCAGAAGATCATTGGCGCAAATCGCCAGGGACCGCAGGGGCACGTGAACGGGAATGGCGCCGGCGCTTCGGACATCGATGTCATACATTAAAAAAGAAGGCGTGGGGATTATGGCCTCATCGCCGGGCTGAAGCAGGGCACGGGTCAGCATGCCGATCAGATCGTCCGAGCCATTGCCCAGGACAAAATGATCCGGGGAAAAACCCAGGCGGGCGGACAGCTTTACTGTCAGATCATGCCCTCTGCCATCCGGATACCGGTGAAGGTTGGACAAGGCAAGGACAATAGCCTGAACCGCCATGGGAGAAGGCCCTAACGGATTTTCGTTTGAAGCCAGCTTGATGGCGTTTAGAATGCCGTATTCCCTGGCCAGCTCATCAATGGGTTTCCCGGGCTTATAGGGCTCGATAGACAGAATGTACTCGGGAACCTTGACAATCATCGGGGACTCGACATGTCAGCAGCCTTTTGTCCTTCATCAACCGCCTTCATGTTCAGGGGAATGAGTTTGGCTTTGCTGGAAAACTCCTCCTTGACGCATTTGCGCAGGATATCATTGTCCACCATTTTGCTGCGGGCCGCAAAAGCAGCCAGGGCAACGATATTGGCGGATCGGATGCTCCCGAGGGCGAGGGCGATGTCGTTGACGGGTACGATGAATTCGTCCACATCCGTTCTGCCGCAGCCAACGGTTATCAGGGAACTGTTGATCAAAATAACGCCTCCCGGCTTTACCATGGGAGCAAATTTTTCCAGCGAGGGCCGGTTCATGGCCACTAGGTGCATGGGGTTGCGAATGATGGGAGAACCAATGGGCTGGTCGCTGGTGACGACCATGCAGTAGGCGGTCCCCCCCCGCATTTCGGGGCCGTAGGAAGGGATCCATACGACTTCAAATCCCTGTTCCATGGCGGCGTGGGCCAAAATCTTGGCGCTTAACAAAATGCCCTGGCCGCCAAAACCTGCAAACATGACTTCACTTTGCATCTATCCCTCCGCTCATGGGTTCGGGTGTCTTGACATCGCCCAGTGGATAATAGGGAAGCAGGGTATTCTCAGTCCAGTTTATAGCTTCCATGGGTGTCATGCCCCAGTTGGTGGGGCAGGTGCTGACCACTTCAACCAGGCTGAAGCATTTTCCCTGCATTTGATATTCGAAAGCCCTGCGTATGGCTTTTTTGGCTTTCACGATATATTTGGGACGGATGACGGTCTGCCGGGTAATGTACGCCGGTGTCTGCAGGGCCGCCAGAAGCTCCGCCACCTTGATCGGCATGCCAACTTCCGCGACATCCCTGCCAAAAGGAGAGGTGGTGGTGCGCTGGTTGGGCATGGTGGTGGGCGCCATCTGGCCGCCGGTCATGCCGTAAACTGCATTGTTGACAAAAATGGTGGTGAATTTTTCGCCCCGGTTGGCGGCGTGAATAATCTCGCCCATACCGATACTGGCCAGGTCCCCATCCCCCTGATAGGTAAACACCATCAAATCGGGCCTGACCCGCTTGATGCCGGTGGCCATGGCAGGGGCCCTGCCGTGGGCCGCTTCCTGAAAGTCGCATGTGAAATAATTATAGGCCAGGACTGCGCATCCCACGGGGGCGATGCCGACGGTCCGGCCGCGGATACCCAGCTCATCGATCACTTCCGCTACCAGCCGGTGAATCACGCCGTGCGTGCATCCCGGACAGTAATGGGTCTGCTGACTTGAAAGGGCTTCGGGTCTGTGAAAGGTCTTTCCCATCAGTTCTGCTCCTTTCGCTGCGTCGTTATATATGATTGAACCACATCCATGATTTCCTCGGGTGTCGGGACTTCTCCCCCGCATTTTCCATACCACTCCACCGGCTTTCTGCCCTGAACGCTGCGCTCAACATCTTCAACCATCTGACCCATGCTCATTTCGATGCTGATCACCGTCTTGCAGCTTGCTTTGGCAGCGGCTTCGCGAATGGCCATGAGCGGAAAGGGAAAAAGGGTCTGCGGACGGATCATGGCGATTTCAACGCCTTTGGCCTTTAAATTGTCAATGGCGGTCCGGCACACCCGGCTCATCGTGCCATAGCTGACAATCAGCACCTGGTAATCCGTTTCGATATTATAAGGTTCAAATCGGATTTCCTCAATTTTCATCCGGTCATATTTGGCTTTCAGCAACAGATTATGGGCGTTAAGCTGGACCGGGTCCAGATACAGGGTTTTGACAAGATTCCGCGTGCTGCTGTTTCGGGTGTCCATGCCGCTGGTTGCCCAACTGTCCGTGTTCAACTGCTGGGTCTTGAGTTGATCCGGAAAAACGACTGGCTCCATCATCTGCCCGATCAGTCCATCGCCCATGATCATGACCGGATTGCGGTATTTTTCAGCCAGGGGAAAGGCCATCATCACCATATCCACGGCTTCCTGGACGCTGGCAGGGGCAAAGACCAGAAGCCGGTAATCCCCGTGCCCGCCGCCTTTGGTGGCCTGAAAATAATCGCCCTGGGAAGGCAGTATCCCGCCAAGACCCGGGCCGCCGCGCATGATGTTGACAAAGACCGCTGGGCACTGACCGCTGGCAATATAACTGATGGCCTCGCTCATCAGGCTGATACCGGGGCTGGATGAGGTGGTCATCACCCGGGCGCCGCAGGCCGAGGCGCCAAAAATCATGTACCCGACCGCCACTTCGCTTTCACCCTGCAAAAAAACGCCCCCGACTTCCGGCATCCGGCGGGCCAGATATTCGGCCACCTCGGACTGAGGGGTGATGGGATAGGCAAAATAATTGAGGCAGCCTGCCCGAATGGCGGCTTCCCCGATCGCTTCATTTCCTTTCATGAGAACTTTGCTCATGGAATCCTCCGTAATATCCGCATGGCTGCAGGGTTAAGGTGTTTCCGTTATGGATATGGCCACATCCGGACACATAATGCAGCAGGTTGAACAATAGACGCAGTCTTCAGGCCGGGCCTGATAGGCTGGGAAGTAGCCTTTGGCATTCACTTCGCCGGCTATCTCGAGTACTTTTTTGGGGCATACGGCCACACATAAACCGCATCCCTTACATCGATCCACGTCAATTTGATGTTGATAGGCCATCGCCAATGATTCCTCTTTTTAATGATTCATATCATCCAGATCAGACTTGTTTTTATTCCTTCAGCCGGACAGCATGCTTCCAGGGTGGAACCAGTTGCCGTTTGATGGGGAGTATGGGGCATGAAAATTCTTCGATCCTCAATGCGGGCATTAAAGAGGCCGGCGCCGTAATGAACGCCAGCGGTAGCCCGGTGGATTTTGCAAGCTTCTGCATGAAGGCATATCCGGAAAGAATGGATTCCCTCGTGCTTTCATCAATCAAGTTGGCATTTCCAATCCAGCCGCTGATGGTCAATCCGGATGCTTTTTCAATTTCCTGTTGCATCTTCAGCACTCCTTCAAGGGTCTGGGTGAGAGGCCGAAACGGGTTGACCACCTGAAGCATTTGGTAAGGGGCATCCTTGAATGCGTCTGCCAGGGCTGCCAGGACCATTGCACCGACATTGTTTCCTCCGACATCCAGTATCGTCAGTTCTGCCGGATGCCGGATCAACCCGCTGACGGAACGGCTTAAAATGGGCAGGTCCGCCTGCATGTATTGTTCCGGGGGCAGGACCACTTCGATCCCGAGTTCAGCCAGCTGTTTGCGGGCTTCCCGTGTCCGGAAATAGGGATTGACAATATCCAGATCCGCCACGCGAACATCCATTCCCTGATATTTTCGATACACCGCAAGATTAATGGCAACTTCTGTTTTTCCGCTGCCATAATTCCCGGAAATGATGACAATGCCCTTTAAAAGAATATCCATACGTGGAAAATCCGTAAAAGTGTTGAAAATAAAAAGAGAATACAACAAAGCAAAAAATATCGAACAAGGAATATCGAAGGTAATGGATTTCCTTCGATATTCCTTGTTCGATATTCAATTAATCTCTAAACATAAACTTTCTTTCTATTTTTAATGGCAGCCAATGTCAAGAATGAAATGATAAAAAAATGCCTCCATGAATGATCCATGGAGGCATTTTATGAGAAAAGAATACCGGGCTGCGGATTACATCATTCCGCCCATTCCGCCCATTCCACCCATGCCGCCCATGCCGCCGCCGCCACCGGCGCCGTGCATCGGATCAGTCTTTTCTTCAGGTTTATCGGCAATCATGGCCTCGGTGGTCAGCATCAGGGAAGCGACGCTGCCGGCGTTCTGAAGCGCAAAGCGAGTGACTTTGGTCGGATCAATCACGCCTGCAGCAATCAGATCTTCGTAGATGTTGGTATCGGCATTAAAGCCAAACGCACCTTCACCGGCCTTGACTTTGTCGATGACTACAGAGCCTTCGTATCCGGCATTGTTGGCGATCTGGCGCAGGGGTTCTTCCATGGCGCGCATCACCACCTTGACTCCGAGTTTCTGCTCGCCTTTCAGTTTCATTTTATCCAGGGCATCCAGGCAGCGAACCAAAGCAACGCCGCCGCCAGGAACAATACCTTCCTCGACTGCTGCGCGGGTGGCGTTCAGGGCGTCTTCCACTCTGGCCTTTTTCTCTTTCATTTCGGTTTCAGTGGCTGCGCCGACATTGATCACCGCAACGCCGCCGATCAGTTTGGCAAGGCGTTCCTGAAGTTTCTCACGGTCATAATCGGAAGTGGTTTCATCAATCTGAGCGCGGATCTGTTTGACGCGGCCCTCAAGAGCAGAACGTGAACCTGCGCCATCCACGATGGTGGAGTTGTCTTTGTCGATGCTGATGCGTTTGGCTTTTCCCAGATCCGAAAGGGTCAGGTTCTCAAGCTTGATGCCCAGATCTTCGGAGACGACCTGACCGCCGGTCAGAATGGCGATATCTTCAAGCATGGCTTTTCTTCGATCGCCAAAGCCCGGAGCTTTCACAGCCGCAACCTGCAGGGTGCCTCTGAGCTTGTTGACCACCAGGGTGGCCAGGGCTTCGCCGTCAACATCTTCGGCGATAATCACAAGGGGTTTTCCCATTTTGGCGACCTGCTCCAGGATGGGCAGAAGATCTTTCATGCTGCTGACTTTTTTCTCGTTGATCAGGATAAATGGATCATCCAGGGACACCACCATTTTTTCGGGATCGGTCACAAAATAGGGAGAAAGATAGCCCCGGTCAAACTGCATGCCCTCGACGACTTCAAGAGTGGTTTCCATTCCCTTGGCTTCTTCAACGGTGATAACGCCTTCTTTTCCGACTTTTTCCATGGCTTCGGAAATGATGTTGCCGATGGTTTCGTCGTTATTGGCGGAGATGGTGCCGACCTGGGCGATTTCGCGTTTGTCCTTGGTGGGCTTGCTCATCTTGTGCAGCTCTTTGACCGCAACTTCAATGGCTTTGTCGATGCCGCGTTTAATGGCCATCGGGTTGTTCCCGGCTGCAACCAGTTTCTGGCCTTCTTCGTAAATCGAGCGGGCAAGAACGGTTGCGGTCGTGGTGCCGTCGCCGGCCATATCGCTGGTCTTGCTGGCCACTTCCTTGACCATCTGAGCGCCCATGTTTTCGAATTTGTCTGCCAGTTCGATTTCTTTGGCAACCGTAACGCCATCTTTGGTTACGGTGGGGGAGCCCCAGGACTTGTCGATAACCACATTGCGGCCTTTGGGGCCAAGGGTTACCACAACTGCATCTGCAAGAGCTCTGACGCCATTGAGCATGGCTTCACGGGCTTTCATATCGTATTTAATGATCTTCGACATTATTCATTCCTCCATATCTGTAAACATCTATCCGTTATTATTCAATGACACCAAGGACATCATCTTCCCGCATGATCAGGAATTCTTCACCTTCAATCTTCACTTCTGTTCCGGAATACTTGCCAAAGAGAATGCGGTCTCCGGTTTTAATCTCAAGAGCAATCCGTTTGCCGTCGTCAGCCACTTTGCCATTTCCAACTGCAACAACTTTGCCTTCCGCGGGTTTTTCCTTGGCGGTATCGGGAATGATAATGCCGCCTTTGGTTGTGGTTTCTTCTGCAACGCGTTTAACAACAATACGATCCTGTAAAGGTCTGAGTTTCATGGTTTAAATCTCCTTTAATTTCCATTAGTATAAAAAATTTCATTGAAAAAACTGAAAACAATCTATCATATATTTCAGAAGCGTATCAGCAGGATATTGCCACCCCCCTTCTTGATAAATTTCGAAATATACCAGAGGTATTGCGCGTGTTATGAATCGGAGCTATCGGATATTTTTGAGCTTGCTGCGGGAGTTTCTGCTGACGGCGGCGCGGAATTATCCTCGGATTTTTTGGGTGCGGATGTGGCGTTATGATTTTTTCCGGCATAGTCCGTTACGTACCAGCCCGTTCCTTTCAGGTGAAAGCTGCTCTGGGAGATCAGTTTATGAAGATGACCGGAACAATTTTTGCAGACAGTAAGCGGTTTGTCAGAAAAATTCTGAATGGCTTCTTCCACAGCGCCGCATTGGGTGCATTCGTATTCATAAATCGGCATGTTACAATCCTCCTGAAATGATTTTGGAGCAAATTACCTGAGAAATTTCTGTGCCCGAATCCATCTAAACATAATGTATGAATTGTTCTTGTCAAGAATCAGCTGGAAAAATTTTCGAGTGAGTCTGTCAAACTATCGAGCGGAATTTGCCAACTCTTTGAAAATTCAAATACTTCCGATATTCCGGATAATTTGATGTCACTGAGAATTTCATGCGTTTTGTCGTGTACCCGTTTTTCTTCAGCTTGTTTTTCATCCGGTGATGCATGAAAATTTTGAAGAAATTTGCTGAACCGGACAATATGAATCAGTTCATGCGTGGCAATATACAAAACAAGTGAGAATAGCATAATGGAAGGGTTTTGGGCAAGAAGTTTCACAATGGCATGGTCTTGAAAACAAATTTTATAGAAATCATAGGTCGAAGAGTTCAAAAAAGCGTGTTTGGGTTTGCCCTCGTACCGGATGATCTGGGCCAGGGGGCCGTCGACAATTTCATCGGGATCGAGGTCAGCCAGGGTTTTAAAGTCATAACGGGGCCGCTTCCACTCAGTCAGGGTCATTTTATAATGGTTGCTGACCAGCTCTTCGGCCATGGCTGCCGCCTGATTGACAATAAGGATCTGCTCCGGACTGAATGCGTTCATATCGGTTCAAAAAACCTCAAAAAGTCGAAATCATCCCCCTGGTCCCTGACCCCTTACAAGATAGTACAAACGAAGCAAATGAAGTTCATCATAACACACTTTTTCATCCAGGGCATCGAAAACAGGTTTTAATTGTTCGGTTCCCAGCATCTCGAAAGTTTCCAGCACCGCAGTCCGCTGGTCTGAGGACAGTTCTGAAAGGGCCGCAAGTTCATCGCCGGGCCGGAGGGGGTAACTGTCAGAAATGAAATTGTACAGATGATTGATAATGGTGCCCTGTTTGACGTTATACTCCGCAGCCAGTTCCGTGACGGTCTTTCCCGAGTTGTAGGCTTCGCCGACAAGGATGTATCTGCGTTTTGCGGCCTTTTCAAGGATGAAGGCTTCTGGGTTCGAGATGCCTTTTGGTTTTTCCGGAATGTGTTGGTCCGTGCAGTACTCGGAGATGATCTCAAGAAAATAATGGCCGTATCTTTCTGATTTTATGGAACCCACGCCATGGAGATGCCGCAGACTCTCCGGCGATTGTGGAAAATATATCGCCATCTCGATGAGGGTCTTATCTGGAAAGATCACGTAGGGCGGAACATTGGTGATATCGGCCAGTTCCTTCCGTTTTTCCCGAAGCAGCTTAAACAGGGAAGGGTCGCATCCGTTTTCGATGTCTTTGACCGGGGAAGGGGCTTGCAGTTGCGCATCCATTTTTCCCAAAAACAGTTCTTTTCCACGCAGCACTTCCCAAGCCTTTGGCGTCAGCTTCAGGGCGCCATGCTCCATGTCCTGAATCATCAATCCCTTTTGAAGCAGCTGCCGGCTGAGATAGAACCATTGCTGCCTTGAATATTCTTTCCCGATGCCGTATGTGGACAGATCCTGATGACTGAACTTCATGACCTTTTGCGTTTTGCCGCCTCTTAACACATCGATGAGGTGCTCTGCGCCGAACATCTCCTCGCAGCGCTTCACGCAGGAAAGAAATTTCTGGGCGGGAATCGAAAGATCGCAGAGTATTTGCTCTCCGGATACGCAGTTGTCGCACATGCCGCATTCGGGTTTGGCGTATTTTTCTCCAAAATAGGTCAGCAAGGGGATGCGGCGGCAGTCGCCGGTTTCAGCCAGTCCGATCAGGGCGCTCAGATGCATGATGGCGGTACGTTTCTCTTTATCCGCTTTCTGGTTGATGAAGTATTTGATTTTATGAATATCGCTGTAACCGAACAATAACAGGCAATGAGCCCTTAAGCCGTCCCTTCCGGCGCGTCCGATCTGCTGGTAATAACTTTCAATGTTCTGGGGCAGGTCATAATGCAGGACAAAACGGATATTGGGCTTGTTGATTCCCATCCCGAAGGCGATGGTCGCCGTCATGATCTGAACATCATCGCGGATAAAATGTTCCTGATTCTGCCTGCGCTCGTTGTCCGCCAGTCCGGCGTGATAGGGTTTTACGGAAAAGCCTGCCTGGGTTAACGTTTGCGTCAGATCATCCACCTGTTTGCGCGCCAGGCAGTAGATGATGCCAGGCTGGTTCGGAAACTTTTTGATGAATTCGATGGTTTGCTGGACCGGACTGGTCTTTTGAACGACCTGCAGAAAGAGATTCTTCCGGTTGAAGCTCGCAATAAAGGCATTGGTGGCTTCAAAATTCAGGCAATTCTGAATGTCCTTCTGGACCCGTGGGGTTGCGGTGGCAGTCAGGGCCACACAGACGGCCTTGGGGAACTGGTTTCTGACCTCAACCATCTGGCGGTACTCCGGCCGGAAATCGTGTCCCCACTCGGATATGCAGTGCGCTTCGTCGATGGCGAAGCAGTCCACGCGCCTGGAGGACAGCATGGCAAGAGTTTTTGGCATCAGGAGGGTTTCCGGGGCAAGGTACAGGAGCCGGACGTCATTTCTCAGGATTCGGGAGATGTTTTGCCCGTATTCTTCAAAGGACAGGGTGCTGTTCAAGACCACGGCCCCGACTCCCAGCGCCGTCAGTTGCTCCACCTGATCCTTCATCAAGGATATGAGCGGAGAGACGACAACCGTCAGTTCTTCAAATATCAGCGCCGGAATCTGGTAACACAAAGACTTCCCGCCCCCGGTCGGCATGATGACCAGGGTGTCTTTCCGTTTGAGAATGTTTTCGATGATCTCCTGCTGAAGCGGCCGGAAATCCTCGTACCCGAAGGTGTTTTTAAGAATCGATTTTGCCTGCTGAATCATTTTCCCACTGATAACACACCTGTTCATGGATTACTTTTGTGCAAATCCATACCGGGTGCGGAGCGTGGTGGACAGATTGCGCAGCAGATCGAGCACGCGCTCCGCCAACGGCTCGGTCAGCACGCCGCCCGCACCGCAGCTTGGGGTGATCAGCGCCCGCCGCCTCAACAGCTCCCTGTCAAAGCCCCTGGCAACGAATTGCTCTATCCCTGCTTCAAAACGCGCCAGAAGGGATTCAACCGTTTCGGTTTCAGCAGCATCTTTATCCAGCGTGGGAACGATGCCCCAGCCCAGGCATCCGCCGCGCGCAAAAAATCGGGTCAGCTCAGCGGGATAGAGGGTAATGCCCTGAATGTGGTCGTAGGCGTCAAAGTCAAGAACGTCCAGATCGGTTTCCATCAGCAGGGACCAGTCGGTATTCTCTTCACAGTGGACACCGGCAAGTCCGCCCTTGGCGTGAATGACCGCGGTGACTTCGTTGATGTCTCCGATGACATCTTCGCGACTGACTGAAAGAAACGTCATTTTCCCGAACCCCAGCAGGGACGGCTCATCGATAAAAATCATCACAGGCAGGCCGAACGTGCTCAAACGCGTCATCTGCCACATGGCCTTCATCGCAACGGTCTTGACGATGACATCGCGAAGCTGCGGGTCGTAATAGGCGCAGCGCCCGTTTTGATCCACAAGATTCGTTCCCAGGGTAAAGGGCCCTGAGACCTGGCCTTTAAGCATCACGGCTGCGCCCGATACCGACGGTTCAGCCAACTTGGCCATGAATTCGGAAAAGCCGATGGCGTACTGCGGGGAAAGGCCAAAGCTGTCGAGAGCATCGGAGCGGCTTTTTATATTTTGGTTTTCTTCGGTTGCGGCCAGATAGCGTTCGTAAAAATCGGTCAATTGTTCGGCAAAGTCTTCGGCCAGGGTGGAAAAGGAGATACGATCCCCGTCCTGAACAAGTGCCGGGAGCCCTTCGGTAAACTGCATCATCATGTTCTCATGGAAGTCGCGTTTGGGGAACTGAACCCAGGAAGGGATTTCGGGGGTGCTCTCAAGCATCAGCCGGGTGGCCCGGTCTGCATCCGTATGGGGCAGGCTGCCGATGGTGGTTGCCAGGCAGCAGGGCTCAAACTTGTTTTGATAAGTTTCTGTATTCATAGATATTGGCGTCCTGTCTCAATAAACTGAAGATGTTATGTTGACCTGCCTGGATTCAAACAGGTGACTTACCCTCTTTACCACATTTTTATTTTTTCTGAAAAATTTACAATACCCTCGGTGGTGTTTATTTTTTCGAGGGTTTGATGTACACCATTCCCTGAAAAATGGCGACCGTTTCCTCTTTCTCATCGGTAACAAGAATGGTATAGGTGGCCAGTTTACGATTGCGGGAAACCTCTTTGGCTTCGGCTGTCAGCACTGCGCCTTCGGTGCTTGCCTTGACAAATGAGATGCTGGCGTTAATGGCCACGGCTACCGGTCCATAGGCATTGGATGCTGCGGCAAAAACCAGGTCCGCCAGGGTGAAAACAACGCCGCCCTGCGTCAGTCCGACGCCATTCAGGTGATGTTTCTGGATTTTGAGTCTGGCCTTGGCGCTTCCTTCGGCCATTTCAATGAGTTCAATTCCAACGTGCCGGGCAAAGAGATCTTTTTCGATAAACATCAATCGCGTCCTGAAATTTGAGAGTTGGGTGAAGAAGTATATGAGTTGGTTTTTATGGTTCGCTGTGTTTGATAGATCAAGAATGGGTTAAATGCAAAGATATTTTTGGCGGATGGGTTCGTTTTCCATCAGTTCCTGAATGGTTCCTCCAAAACGGATCACGCCGTTGTCGATCACATAGCCGCGATCGCTCAATCCCAGCGCAATATGTTGATTTTGCTCGGCCAGAAGAACCGTCAATCCGGTGTCCTTGAGTTTTCGAATCTGCTGCTCCAGCAGTCTCACCACAAGGGGAGCAAGCCCCTCGGTGGGTTCATCCAGAAGGAGAAGGTCCGGGTTGGTCATCAGAGCCCGGCCGATGGTCAGCATCTGCTGCTCACCGCCGCTTAAAAAGCCGGCCCGCCTGGCATCGATACTTCTTAAAGGCGGGAAAAAATCGTAGACTGAGTCTTTATTCCAGATCCCGGTTTTTTGATTTTTTCGCTGGACGATCTCAAGATTTTCTCCGACCGTCAGATCGGCAAACACCCTGCGGTCATCCGGAACGAATCCCATGCCCATGCGGGCCAGAAGATAAGGCTTCTGGCCGGTACAGGTGATGCCTTTAAACCGGATGGTCCCTTTTTGCGGCGGAATCAGCCCCATGATGCTCCGCATGGTGGTGCTCTTTCCCGCACCGTTTCGTCCCAGAAGACAGACAATCTCTCCCTGGTTTACCGTAAGGGATACGCCGAAAAGGATGTGGCTCAGGCCATAGTAAGTATGAATTTCGCTAACATCCAGCATCATTCAGCCCCCCCCCAGATAGGCTTCCTGCACCTGCCGGCTGCATTTGACCTGATCCGGCGTGGCCTGAATCAGGGTCTTTCCCTGCTGCATGACCATGATTCTCCGGGCAATGGAGAACACCAGCTCCATGTCGTGTTCACAGAACAGAATGGTCAGCCCCAGATCCCCGGAAAGCCGGTTCATCAAGCCAAGGGCCATGGCGGTTTCTTCCGGGGACATGCCGGCTGTGGGTTCATCCAGAATCAGGAGCTCAGGCCGGTTCCCCAGCGCAATGGCGATTTCAAGGACTTTTTGATCGCCGTGAGACAGTGAGCCGCTGACCTGGTCGGCTTTTTCCGCCAGTCCGACGCTCTCCAGAATGCCGAAGGTTTCCTTTATCAGCAGTTTTCTGGCTGGCGAGAGCAGGTTAAATGTCATTTTCCAAAAGGACATCAGGGCAACCTGTACATTTTCAAACACCGTCATGCGGTTGAAAATATTGACCACCTGGTAGGACCGGCAGATTCCTTTCCGGCAGATATGGTAAGGAGCCAGTCCGGCGATGTCCTGGCCTTTAAAGAGGACGCGGCCCTTGTCCGGACATATCTGTCCGGTAATCAAATGAAAGAGCGTGGTTTTTCCGGCGCCATTCGGGCCGATGACTGCCACCACCTCGCCTTTATTGACCTCAAGATTGGCATCCGAGACCGCCATGAAGCCGTCAAAAGATTTCTGGAGATTCTCAACTTTCAGCATGCAAAAAAATATCTCATCAATAAATCGAGCTGTTAGACTGAAGCTGTTAGACTGAAGGAGTGTGTTTCAACCCCTGGCTTCTGTCGCCTGCGCCCTGGACTTCAGAATCTTTCCCAGCACGCCATCTGGCATAAAAAAAATCAGCAGCATCAGCACGATACCCAGGATCAGGGTCCAGTACTCCGTATAGATTCCCACAAAGGTTCTGAGCGTGACCATGATGGCGGCGCCCAGCATGGGGCCGAAAAAGGTGAACCATCCGCCCAGAAGGCACATGATCAGTATTTCAAGGGAAAGGGTCCAGAACATCAGATCCGGGAACACCGAGGCTTCAACCGTCACAAAAAGCGTTCCGGCAACCCCGGCGAAAAAACCGGCAATCACTTCTCCCGCCAGTTGGTGCTGCCGGACATGGATGCCGATGGCCTCACACCTTTCGGGGTTGTCGCGAATGGCCTGAAACGTTCTGCCAAACGGGGAATGCACGATGCGATACATCAAAAAAAGGGAGATCGCGGTGACGACAAGGGTAAAATAATAGGCGCCGTGAGACGCGGAAAGCATTTTCGGCAACGGAATGCCGTGAATGCCGTCATCACCGCCGGTAAAGGAATACCACCGGAATACGATGGCCCAGACCAGGGATCCCAGGGAGATTTGCAGCATGCCGAAATAAAGCTTGGACAGGCGGACGCAGATCAAACCGATGACATATCCCATCCCTGCAGAGACCAGGGGCGCGACAACAAATCCGGTCCAGGCCGGAAGGACTGATTTGGTCAGCATCAGGGCAAGGGAATACGCTCCGATGCCATAAAACAAGGCATGGTGAAACTGATACATGCCGCCGAACCCCAACACTAGATTCAGGCTGGTTGCCAGCAACCCTGTCAGCAGGATCAGCGCCGTCAGATAGACATAGAACCGGGGAAGGAAACGGGGCAGAAAAAGAAACAGGAGCCCGATCCCCATCAGCCACAACACCCGCTTCACATTGAATTTTATATCCGGCAAGACGCGTTTCCTTTTACCAGGTTGATTTAAGAAGGCCTTTGGGGCGAATCATCAGAATGGTTACCACCACGGCGTAGGGAAACACAATGGCAAATTGGGGCCATAACAGGATCCCGATGGCATCTGTCAGGCCAAAAATCAATGCGCCCAGGAGAGCCCCCCAGATATTGCCAAGTCCTCCGACGATAACAATCAGAAACGCTTCCATGATGATGGAATGATCCATGCCCTGCGTGATGTTCTGGGTCGGGGCGACCAGCGCGCCTCCGAGTCCGGCCAGAAAACATCCGATCACGAAAACGGCCGAGAACACCAGGCTGACATTGATACCGACCGCTCCGACCATCTCCCGGTCAACGGCTGCGGCCCGGGCGATTTTCCCGATTTTGGTTTTCTGGGTCAGCACCCAAAGCCCCAAAGCCACCAGAGGCCCGATTACCAGCAAAAAAACATTGTAGCGCGGCAAGGGAAGGCCGAAAACCGCCAGAGACCCCTGAAAAACCGCCGGCGTCGAAATGGACCGGAAATCAGACCCCCAGATGATCTTGACGATGTCCCCGAAGACCAGGGTAAATGAAAAGGTAAACAGCAGCAGCATGAGATGCTCCCGGTCATAGAGGTGGCAGAACAGCCCGCGTTCCATGACAAGGCTGATCAGTGCAACACCCAATGGGGCAGCCGCCAGCGCCACCCAGAAACCGGCCTTTCCCCCTACGGCTGCGGCAACGGAATAGGTTAAAAATGCGCCGATCATATAAAAAGAGCCATGTGCCAGGTTTGGTATGCGAAGGACACCCAGGACCAGACTGAGGCCGGATGCGACGATAAACAGAATCGTTGTCCGGCTGAGGCCTACCAGAATCTGCTGCAAAAGGGATGACAGGGAGATATGGGAGAGAAATTCGAGCATCGAATCCACCCGTCACTGTCCACGTGCTTTCTTGATTTCTTCAATTGACGGCATGGCGTCTTCACCGGAAATTGTGACAATGTCCGATGCAATCAGAAAATCATATCCCGGTGCCTTCTGGGTCACCCCCATGTACATGGGAAGCATGACCTGGTGATCATAGGGCCTGATGGTGAGTTTTCCGACAGGACTGTCGACGGTCATGCCTTCCAGGGCGTCGATGAATTTTTCCGTGTCGATGGTCCCGGCTTTTTCATAGGCTTTGGCAATAAAGGCTGCGGTGATGTAGCCGTATAAAGCGCCGACCTTGGGGGGTCTGCCGAATGCCTGTTGAAATTCTTTTACAAACTCCTTGTTTTCCGGAGTTTCCGGATAATAGAAAAAATAATTGGACGTGCCCAGAACCCCTTCCGGAGCATCGAGTCCCAGGGGCTGAAGTGTGGACAATTCGGTTGCCGTGTGCATGTAAAACGGAACACGCTTGTTAAACTCTGTGGTTTCGGCGGCTTTCAGAAAGGGGACGCAGTTCTTGCCGCCGGTTGCAATGATGACGGCATCGGGTTTTGCCGAAAGCATGGCTGTAATATACGGAGTAAAATCGGACTCTCCCACCTTCCACCAGGTCTGGCCAAGCAGCTCGACCCCGGGTTTCAGCTTTTTGAGATTCTGCCAAACCCCGTCTGCAATGGCATGACCATATTCATAATCGTCGCCGCCGATCCAGTATCTGGTGTAGGGTTTTTTTGAAAGGGCCACGGCAGCGGCTTTTCCGGCCATGGAGGTGTTTTCATTCATGGAGAACACGTACCGGTGCCCTTTTTCGCCGGTAATGGCATCGCTTTTGGAAAAGGTTACCAGCAGGGGGATTTTTTCGGTTTTGCATAAATCCGAGATTGCCAGGGCTTCGGCGCTATTGATGGTTCCCATCAGCAGATTTACTTTTTCCCTCATAATCAGCTCTTTGGCGGCGCTCAGGCCAAGATCCACCTTGAACTTGCTGTCCCGGGTCGTAAATTCGATTTTTCTGCCCAGGACGCCGCCTTTGGCATTGATTTTGTCAGTAGCCAGTTTAAATGCATCCCGGACATCATTGGTATAGGTGCTGGGAGGTCCGGTATAACAATCCACGATGCCGACCTTGATGGGATCCGCCGCAATCAGGGGCGCTGCCGTTAAGCTAATGAACAGCATTCCACAGACAACCATCCAAAACGATTTTTTCATGGTAACCCTCCTCAAGATAAATCTATTTGATAGATGAATGATATTTACCGGATAAAATACAGGCAAATTATTGTTCGTCAATAAAAAAGAGAAGCAATCGGCCCGTGTTTATAAGAATTTGAGCGTTTTGCCGAAAGACCAAATTAGTATTTGCCAAAGCCATTGTCTTCTTGTATTTTGAACGATTAAAAAGTGGCCATGTAAAAACCCAATGGAGGAAACCCATGAAGGAAATAACCGCCCAGGAAGCTTTTTCTTTTGATGATGTCCTGCTGGTCCCCAGCTATTCGGATGTGCTCCCCAAAGACGTTTCAACCACAACGTGGCTGACGCGAAACTTGACGTTGAATATCCCCATCGTCAGCGCGGCAATGGATACGGTTACCGAATCGCGAACCGCTATCAGCATGGCCAGAGATGGTGGACTGGGGTTTATTCACCGCAACATGAGCATTGAGAATCAGGTTCTGGAAGTGGGAAAGGTCAAGAAGTCTGAAAGCGGCATGATTATTGATCCGGTAACCATCAGGCCGGACCAGACCGTCCAGGACGTTCTCAACCTCATGGAAGAATATCGGATTTCGGGGGTTCCGGTAACGGACGGCGATCGGCTGGTCGGAATCGTGACCAACCGGGATCTTCGGTTTGAGACCGATCTTGCCAGACCCGTCTCCGCCGTGATGACCCATAAGAATCTGGTCACGGTCACCGAAGGCATTAATTTGGATGAGTCCAAAAAACTGCTTCACGAGCACCGGATTGAAAAGCTTCTGGTCGTGGATAAAAACGGCCGACTGACGGGTATGATCACGATTAAAGACATCGAGAAAATCAAAAAATACCCCAATGCCTGCAAGGATGACAAGGGAAGACTTCGCGTGGGCGCTGCCATCGGCGTGGGACCGGATATGATGGAACGTGCCGAAATGCTGATTAAGGCAGGCGCGGATGTGATTTTGATTGATACCTCTCACGGCCATTCCAAAAATGTCATGGATGCGGTGATTACGTTAAAGCAGACCTTCGGCAATATTGAGCTCATTGCCGGGAACGTGGCAACTGAAAAAGGCGCCGAGGATCTGATTCTGGCAGGTGTTGACGGAGTGAAGATCGGCATTGGCCCCGGCTCGATCTGCACCACCCGCATCGTGGCAGGCGCTGGTGTTCCCCAGATGACTGCGATCATGAACTGCAAGGATGTCTGCAACCGCAAGGGCGTTCCGCTGATCGCGGACGGCGGCATTAAATTTTCCGGCGATGTGACCAAAGCCATCGGTGCCGGCGCGCATGTGGTAATGATCGGCGGTCTTTTTGCCGGAACCGAGGAAAGCCCCGGGGAGTCCATTTTTTTCCAGGGCAGAAGCTATAAGGTGTATCGGGGCATGGGGTCGCTGGAAGCCATGAAAAAAGGCAGCAAGGACCGTTATTACCAGACGGAACAGGAAGCAGACGACAAACTAGTCCCTGAGGGCATTGTGGGACGGGTGCCTTACTCGGGAACACTTTCTGCCAATATTTTTCAACTGATCGGTGGACTCAAGGCGGGCATGGGCTATGCCGGATGCAAGTCCATTGCCGAGCTGAGGGAAAAGGCGGCGTTTATCCGGATCAGTGCCGCAGGACTCAGGGAAAGCCATGTCCACGACGTGATCATTACCAAAGAAGCGCCGAATTATCGGCTGGATTAACAATACCTGCTTTTAAGGATACAATGACTGATTTTGTACATCTTCACGTTCACACCAAGTACAGCCTTCTGGATGGCGCCATTCGGATAAAGCCGCTCCTGCAGCGGGTGAAAACGTACGGCATGGACAGCGTCGCCATTACCGATCATGGAACCATGTTCGGAACCGTTGAGTTTTATGAAAAAGCCCTTAAAGCCGGCATCAAACCGGTCATCGGGTGTGAATGCTATGTTGCGCCGCGTTCCATTGCCGAAAAAACCGCCCAGGACAATAAAGGGCTTTCTCATATCATTTTGCTGGCTGAAAATATGGAAGGGTACCGGAATCTGTGTAAACTGGCCACCATTGCGCAACTTGAGGGATTTTACTACAAACCCAGGATTGACAAGGCTATCCTCAAAGAGCATACGAAAGGGCTCATTGCACTTTCCGCCTGTCTTCATGGTGAGATCCCCCGGCATATCAAGGACGGCAGACAGGATGCAGCGGATGAAGCCGCCCGGTTTTATCTTAGCCTGTTTGGCGAGGGGAATTTTTTCCTGGAGGTTCAAAACAACGGCATCGACATCCAGGACCATGTCAATCAGACCCTGCTCGATATGAGCCGGCGGCTGTCCATTCCGATGGTTGCGACCAATGACTGCCATTACCTGGACCCGGAAGATGTCCGGGCCCACGATGTGCTGCTCTGTATTCAGACCGGGAAAACCGTTCATGATTCGGACCGTTTTAAATTCCGGACAGACCAGCTCTATTTCAAGTCCCGGGACGAAATGGTCGCGGATTTTAAATCCTATCCCGGCGCTCTATCCAATACCGTCGACATTGCCAGGCGATGCAATCTGGAATTTGATTTCAAAACCTTTCATTTCCCCAAATATGAATCCACGAGCGAGCGCTCTGCGGACGATATCTTTGATGAAAAAACCCGAACAGGGTATGCGCGGGTATGGCGCCAGATTCTGAAAAAACACCCGGATCAGGATGAAAAGCCCTACCAGGATCGCCTGGAATATGAAATGGCCGCCATCAAGAAGATGGGGTTTCCCGGCTATTTTTTGATTGTTGCGGATTTTATCCAGTACGCCAAGGAGAATCAGATTCCCGTGGGTCCGGGCCGCGGGTCCGCAACCGGAAGCCTGGTGGCTTTTTCTCTGGGAATCACCGACCTGGATCCCCTGGAACACGGACTGATATTTGAGCGGTTCCTGAATCCCGGCCGGAAAAGCATGCCGGATATTGACGTGGATTTCTGCATCAACGGCCGGGAGCAGGTGTATAAATATGTGGTGGACCGCTACGGCGGGGGCGATTATGTCAGCCAGATCATTACCTTTGGAACGATGAAAACCCGGGCTGTCATCCGGGACGTGGGGCGGGCCCTGGACATTCCCCTGCGCGAAGTGGACGCCATTGCCAAATTGGTTCCGGATGTCCTCAACATCAGCCTGGATGAGTCGCTGAAGCAGGAGCCGAAACTGGCCGAACTGGTGGCAAGCAGGCCGGAAGTCGCAGAGCTCATCAATGTCTGCCGGGTCCTGGAAGGGCTTCCCCGTCACGCCTCGACTCACGCTGCGGGCGTGGTCATCGGAGATCGGCCCCTGGTGGATTATCTGCCCATGTACCGGGGGAAAAAGGGGGAAGTTGTCACCCAGTTCGACATGAAATGTGTGGAGAAAATCGGCCTGGTCAAGTTTGACTTTCTGGGACTTCGCAACCTTACGGTCATTGCCGGGGCCCTTCAAATGATCAAGGATCAGGGCAAGACCCCGCCGGATCTTCTGGATCTGGATTTTTCCGATGCCGACACCTATCGCCTGCTGGCTTCCGGGGATACCACCGGCGTCTTTCAACTGGAAAGCTCCGGCATGAAGGACCTGCTCGTGCGCCTGAAGCCCGGATGCTTTGACGATGTCACGGCGCTGGTGGCGCTTTATCGTCCGGGTCCTCTGGAAAGCGGCATGGTGGAGGATTTTGTGAACCGCAAACATGGCCGGAAAACCGTGGAATATCTGGTGCCTGAGCTGGCGCCGGTATTAAAGGAAACCTACGGTGTTATCGTGTACCAGGAGCAGGTCATGAAGATTGCGGCCGAGCTGGCCAATTATACCATGTCCGAAGCGGATGACCTGCGAAAAGCCATGGGTAAAAAGATCGCCGAAGACATGGCCAAACATCGGCCCCGTTTTGTTCAGGGAGCTCAGCAGAAAGGCATTCCCCAGGATAAAGCCAGCCAGCTCTTCGACCTGATGGAAAAATTCGGGCGATATGGATTCAATAAATCCCACAGCGCCGCCTATGCCCTGATCGCCTATCAGACCGCCTTTTTAAAGGCCCATTATCCGGTTGAGCTTCTGGCGGCCCTTCTGACCAGCGAAATGAACTCCTCGGACGGCGTGGTCAAATACATTGCCGAATGTCGCAGCCATGATATCGAAGTGCTGCCTCCGGATATCAATGAAAGCGAAAAAAGCTTCACGGTTGCCGGTTCCAAAATCCGGTTCGGCCTGGTTGCCGTCAAAAACGTCGGCGAAGCTGCCATCGAATGCATCATCGAGGAACGCAAAAAAGGCGGGTTTACCTCTTTATTTGATTTTTGTGAACGGGTGGAGCTGAAAAAAGTCAACAAGCGGGTGATTGAGAGCCTGATCAAATGCGGGGCGTTTGATTCAACCGGCGCCAGGCGTTCTCAACTGATGGTCGCCATTGAGGATGCCGTTGATTACGGGCAGCTGGTTCACCGGAAGCGGTCGGATCCCCAAATGGGACTTTTTGGCGGAAGTGTTAAAGGAGAGCAGAAAATCGGTCATTCTCCGCTTCCCGATATTCCGGAATGGGATGAAAAGCAGCGGCTCCTTCTGGAGAAGGAAACCCTGGGGTTTTATATTACCGGCCATCCCCTGCAGGGATTCGAGGAGATTCTGGACAAGTTTGCGACAGCAGATTCCCTTTCTCTTTCGGACAAAGCGGATGGCGAAGCCGTTCGCATCGGTGGGTTCGTCCGCAACGTGAAAGTGATCAAAACCCGGCGAGATGAGCTGATGGCTTTTGTCACCCTGGAAGATATGAGTGGCAGTGTCGAGATCACGATTTTTTCGAATCTTTATGCGGCCGTCAGCGATCTGCTATCCGGCGATGTCGCCATCATGGTTCAGGGAGCCGTTCAAAAAGATGATAAAGCGGTCAAGATTCTGGCGGAAACCCTGATTCCCCTGGAAAAGGCCGAGGAAACCTGGGCGGCAACCCTTCATGTGAATCTGGACCTGTCCCGGGTCCAGCGGGAGACCCTGCTCAGGCTTCGGGACGTCATGGGCAGTTATCCGGGCGCCTGTCCGGCGATTCTGCGTCTGAGCAGCCCGGACCATACGCAGGTTATGATATCCCTTCCCGAGCAGCTGAAAGTAAAGGCAGGAAGCAAGCTCAAACGCGATATCAACGCGCTTCTGGGTTATCCGGCTGTTCAGACGGATTGCAGCCCCGCTGTAGCCTCCGCGCGATCCAAAGACGCTTATCCAAACAGAAAAGGGAAATCCTGAGATGATCTCTTCCCCTCTTCCGGTCTATCCGGTGCTTCTTGCCGGCGGCTCAGGCACTCGGCTCTGGCCGGTATCGCGCGAATTATACCCCAAACAACTGGTCCGTTTTATTGGAAGCGATTCCCTGATTCAAAGCACTATCAAGCGCCTTTCGCCGGTCCTGGACAGCAGCAAGGTGAAAATTGTCTGCGGCAGGGAACATTCACTGGAAATAGCCAGGCATATGAAATCAATTGGAATTGGCGCCAATGGGAACGTGATCAGCGAGCCCTGCGGACGCAATACAGCTCCGGCCATTCTTCTGGCGCTCTTTGACATTCTTCGAAGCGAATCCGATGCCATTCTCTGTATTTTTCCCGCGGACCATGTGATACAGGATATCGACAGTTTCCACGGCAAACTGGAGTCCGCCATTCGTCTGGCTGCAGCGGATTATATCGTTACCTTCGGAATTCAGCCGGGGTATCCTGAAACCGGTTATGGCTATATCGAAGGACAAACCCTGCTTTCCGAAGGCGCACTTTCCATCAACCGGTTTGTGGAGAAACCCGATCTTCAGACAGCCAGGCATTATGTCGAGGCCGGCAATTATTTCTGGAACAGCGGCATGTTCGCTTTTAAAGCGTCGGTTGTGGCGGAAGAATTCAAAACATTTCAACCGGATCTCTATCATCGGATAAAAATCCTTGCGACGGCTCCTGATGCCCTGTCGCTGGCAGACTATCAATTGCTTCCCAATATCTCTATTGATGTGGCGGTTATGGAGAAAACGCAAAAAGGCGCGGTGCTGCCTTCGGATTTTGGCTGGAGCGATATCGGATCCTGGAAATCGCTGTATGATTTTCTGCCAAAGGATGAAAATCAGAATGTTTTACATGGCGACGTCATCAGCAATGCCTCGCATCACTGTTTTGTCATGGGGCATGAGCGGCTGATTGCCGCCAATCACCTGAACAACGTGGTGATTGTGGAAACCCCGGATTCGATTTTTGTCTCGGATATTGAAAACAGCCGCGATGTCAAATCCATTGTGGCCACCCTCAAGGAAAAGGGCCGATGGGAGTATCAGCAGCATACCACAGCGTCCAAGCCATGGGGTAGCTTGACCTCTCTGGAAATAAAAGACCATTACCGGGTCGAAAGAATGATCGTTTATCCGGGATCAACGGTGATTGTCAAGGCAGAGCCATCGGAATCCAAAACCCTGGTCATTGCCAGCGGACGTGCCGGCGCAACGGTTGAATCGGAGTCTCTGGCTCTTCAGGACGGCGAGTCCCTGTATCTGGCGCCTTCAAGCCAGGCGGTTATTGAAAATGACAATGCTGATCCGCTGGTCATCATTCAAACCATGGCCAGACAACATTTGCAGGCCATTTCAGGCGAGGTTAAATGAAAGTTCCCCTTCTGGATTTAAAGTGTCAGTATCAACTTGTCAAGCAGGACATTCTAAGAGTCACGGAAGAAATCTATGACAGCCAGTATTTTATTCTGGGGCCGCATGTTGAAGCTTTGGAACAACAAATGGCGCAGTACTGTCAGGCTGACTTTGCGTTAGGGGTTTCTTCGGGGACCGACGCACTGATCATTGCCTTAATGGCAGCCGGTATCGCCGCAGGCGATACCGTCATGACGACGCCTTATACTTTTTTTGCAACGGCAGGTTCCATTTCCCGTGTGGGAGCGCATCCCTGTTTTGTGGATATTGATCCGGCAACCTATAACATCTCCCCTGTTGGCATTTCAGCCGCCATCGAAAGGATGAGCCCCGCTGAAAGGGGACGGCTGAAAGCCATCATTCCGGTGCATCTCTACGGGCAGTGCGCGGACATGGACCCGATCCTTGAAGTCGCCCGAGATAGCCATCTGATAGTTATCGAGGATGCAGCTCAGGCCATTGGTGCCGAATACAAGGACAGAAGGGCGGGGGGAATGGGCGATTTCGGGTGCTTTTCATTTTTTCCATCCAAAAATCTTGGTGCATTTGGAGACGGCGGTATGGTCACCACCCCGTCCAAAGCCTTTCATGACACTCTGGTCATGCTGAGGAATCACGGTTCTCACCCCAAATATTATCACAGTCTGATCGGGGGCAATTTCAGGCTGGATGCGCTTCAGGCAGCCATCGTATCCGTCAAGTTGAAATACCTGGATCAATGGACAAAGATGCGTCAGGATCATGCGGCGACCTATCGCGATCTGTTTTCGCAGTGCGGTTTGGAAGGTCGGGTGATGCTGCCCGTTGAAAAGGAGACCCGGCACACGTTCAATCAGTATGTCATCCGCGTTGCCGAAAAAAGAGATGAACTCCGGGCGTTTTTGCTGGAATCGGAGATTGGTACCGAAGTGTATTATCCGGTACCGCTGCATCTTCAGAAGTGTTTTTCTTTTTTGAATTACAGGGAAGGGGATTTTCCGGAAGCTGAACATGCAGCCGCGCAGACCCTGGCTCTTCCCGTTTTTCCGGAACTGACGGCGGCTCAACAGGAATATGTAGTGGACAGAATTCAGTTGTTTTTACGCAAATGAGCAATTAGAACTTGATGCACTTGTAAAAAGTCAAAATTCAGACGGCAAAGAAAAAAGCACAAGATCTTAGGTGGAGGAAGAACATGTCAGAAAGAAATTCGCGTGAAACATTCCGAGATAAGAGAGCTGCTGAAACCGAACAGGGTTCAGATGACGGTTATTCTCCGGAAGATGTCTATTTCCCCTGGAAAAAAGGCAATGTTGAGGGGTTTACATCCAATCTGGGCAAGAGCAGCGGATTGCTGTTGATCATAGTCGGCGCCGGGGTATTTATACTGGTTGCGTTATTCGTTTTTCTTCCCATGCTGCGCAGCCCCACCGACGCCAAATCGATCACCGAGATGGAAGCCAGGGTGAAAAAAATGGAAGCCAAACTGACAGAGATGGAAGAAAATTACCAGAAAGTCGCTCAGTTGGCTCTCCAACAGGACAAAATTGATCAGGTATCGGCAAGACTCGATAAGCTGGGGGCATCCACAACCCAACGGCTGGATCTGATGAATCGGGAAATCGAAACCTTTCACAAACAGTCCGTTCCGATTAAAACAGATTCAACCTCGAAACAGCCGGCTGCTCAGGTCAAAACAGAACCGGCGTCGAAACAGCCATCTGCTCCTAAAAAAGAGTCTGTCAGTCCCTCCAAACCAGCTGAAACTCCGGAGAAAAAGTCGTCAACTGAAAAATATCACGAAGTCAAGCCCAAAGAAACCTTGTATGGCATTGGCAAGACCTATGGGTTGACTGTTGATGAACTGCGGCGGTTAAACAACATGGGCCCGACAGAAACGGCCCGTACCGGACAGAAACTTAAGGTCAGCAAGTGAGCGGGCCAATAGAGGAGGCAATACCAATGATCGTAGGAATATTAAAAGAAATCAAATCATCTGAAAATCGTGTTTCCATGACTCCGGCCGGGACAGAGGTGCTGAAGCAAAAAGGCCAGGTAGTGTTGGTGGAAAAGAACGCCGGCGTGAACAGCGGGTTCGCTGATGCCGAATATGTCCGGGCAGGTGCGGAAATTATTGAAACGGCTGCGGAAGTATTCAGCCGGTCTGAAATGGTCATGCATGTCAAAGAACCGCTGCCTTCCGAGTACGGACTGATTCGCAAAGACCAGATTGTATTTACTTATCTGCACCTGGCTGCTGCGGAAGAACTGACCCGGGCACTGATACATTCCCAATCCGTCAATATCGCATATGAAACGATTCAAAAGGCGGACGGGTCGCTCCCGCTGCTGACGCCCATGAGCGAGGTCGCCGGCCGGATGGCGATTCAGGAAGGCGCCAGATATCTGGAAATGGCCCAGGGTGGCCAGGGCGTTCTTCTGGGAGGTGTTCCCGGCGTTGATCCGGGCACGGTTCTGGTGATCGGCGGCGGGATTGTGGGAACCAACGCCGCCAAAATGGCCTGCGGTCTGGGCGCCAAGGTGTATCTTCTGGATACCAGTCTGGACAGACTGCGCTATCTCAGTGATGTCATGCCCAGCAACTGCTTTTTGCTGATGTCTTCCCCGGCCACCATCCGAAAGCTGGTAAGGGAAGCGGATGTCGTGATCGGCGCGGTTCTGATCCCCGGCGCCAAGGCGCCCAGGCTGGTAACCCGGGACATGCTGAAAACCATGAAAAAAGGATCGGTACTGGTGGATGTGGCCATTGATCAAGGCGGCTGCTTTGAAACTTCAAAGCCCACGACCCATACCAACCCGACGTATGTGATCGACGATGTGATTCATTACTGTGTGGCCAATATGCCGGGGGCCGTGGCTAAAACATCAACCCTTGCCCTGACCAATGCCACGCTGCCGTATGTCATTGAAATCGCCAGAAAAGGCTGGAAAAAAGCCATGCAGGACAACCCCGAAATCAGGGCAGGCGCCAACGTCATTCAGGGACATGTGACCTACAGCGGGGTGGCGGAGGCATTTGGACTTCCGCTGGTGGATATCGCCACGTTGATCTAATCAGGGGTTCGAGTCATTCTTTTTTAACGACCAATCCCACGCCTGCCAGGAGAAACAGCGCTCCGGCATAACCGATCACGGTGGTGCTTTCGGATGAAAGCCAGGGAAGTTTTTGAACCGAAAGAATACCAACAACAATCATGGTGATCAGCGGGTTCAGGACAATAATGGCGCTGACCTGGTTGGCCGGAAGCAGTTTGATGGCTTCGCCCAGGGTGCCATAGGCAATGAGGGTATTGGCGCCCAGGAATATCAGGGTCAGCCAGTCTGAAAGGCTGAGTCCCTGAAACTCACGAAAAATGGCCAAGGGGGAAAAGACCAGGGCGGCAACCAGGTAAATCAGCAAATTGGTCTGCTGCGGGGTCCAGATTCGGACCAGGAGTTTCTGGCATACTGCAAAAAATGCCCAGGCGAAGGCTGCAAAAATGATCCAGATGTTGCCGCGAGAGTATTGCTGAGTAGAGATCACCAGGTGATGAAGCTGATCCCAGTAAAACAACAAAAAACCTGCGGCTGCAATGCCGAAGCCGGACTTCTGAAGAAGGGTGAGGCGTTCTTTGAAATAGACAACGCCCACAACCGCCACCAGAAGCGGCGAGATCTGGATCAGTATCTGGGCGTTGCTGGGAGAGGTCAGGGCCACGCCGGTGGTAAATCCGAGATAGTTGCCGGCCATGGCAAGTCCGGCGAAGATTCCCAGAATTGGAGGCTTTATCAGAATTTCAAAAAACTGGGGACGATGAATAATATAATACCCTGCCAGAAATACGAACGAAAACGTAAACCGAAACCAGATGATGGTATTGCCGCTGAACCGCTGAAGCGCATATTTGAGCACAATGGCCAAGACACCCCAGAGAACGGCCGTGATGCTGATCATCATCAGTCCTTTTGAATGATCGGACATGAATGCCTATTACCTCATATTCTTTTCCAGTACCGCAAGGGAAGCCAGAAGGTGGTTGTACGAAAAAACCTCAATGGATACTGTTCCGGTAAATCGTTTCAGTATGGAGAAGATCTTGTCAACCCAACTCTGATCAAAGGCATCCAGAGCCAGGTGGTCTTTCCCGTTATGAACGCCGTGCAAATGAATCATCGTCGTTTGTCCTGCAAATTGACGATACGTGGTTTCGATGTCTTCATGATTCGCGATCAGATGACCCATATCCAGGCACACCCGAAGGTCATATTCCCGCAGAATCGATTCAATCCATTCCAGCGGGTAATTGAGGGTCTCAACGGAAAGAGATGGCCCCTTTACCCCTGCGCCCATTAACCTGCGGATACTTTCTGAAATCCGGTCCTGCCAGGCTCTGTCACAAATCCTTCCAATCGGAGCCTGATTGAAGGGAAGATGAAGGGTATAGGTAGTGGGCGCCAGAGGCAGGGTGAGATCCATGACACGAACAAGGGTTTCGACAAACCGGACCTGCTCCCTGCGTTCCGGGCTTCCAGGGTCCATATCTGTCGGCAGATGAACATTATACGTGAATTTGAATTCCCTTGCCAGTAATTCCAGCTCCCGGATTGTCTTCTGGGAAGGCAAACTGGATTTATGACTTTCAAAGCACAGCAGCTCGATTTCATCCAGCCAGGGTCCCAGCATTTGAACATTGGGGATGTAGTCATCCGGATAGATAAACGAAGGTGCGCTGATCCTGAACGGATAGGCGTTTTTATAGGATTTGGGCAGTTGAGGATACATGGTGGTCAGCAGCTATTTTGGGTAGGTTTATGGATGAAATCCGATGAAAAAACGAACGGGTCAGGGGCTATCGCGCGGCGGAAATGACTGCCAGGAGAAAAGTCCACAGCAATGAAGAGAGAAGCATCAGATCGCAGGCTTTTCGAATATCGTTTTGCGTCACATTTCCAAAGGCAATGCCGATATAGGGTTTATTGACCAGGTGGCCATGATAGATGCCGGGGCCGTTCAGCTTGACGGACAGCGCTCCGGCAAAAGCTGCCTCGGAATATCCTGAATTCGGACTGGCATGGTGCGCACCTTCATGAACAGCAGTCTGGAATGCACGCTTTCCACTCCCGGTTAAGAGTTGTGCGGCAAGAGCGATCACCGGAACAGCAAGCCGCGCAGGTATAAAATTGGCGATATCGTCCAGCCGGGCGGAAGCCTTGCCAAAATGGATATAATGGTCATTGCGGTAGCCGACCATGGAATCCAGGGTGTTCACCATCCGATAGGCCATGGCCAGCGGGGCCCCTCCGATGGCGGCATAAAACAGCGGGGATATGATACCGTCCACCAGGTTTTCGGCCACGGTTTCAACTGCGGCACGAACAACCTCCTGTTCCGACAGATGTGCGGTTTCACGGCCCACGATGCAGGATACTTTTTTGCGTGCTTTCAGCAGTCCGCTGGATTTCAGGGCGGCTTCAACCTCCATTGCCGCTTTTTTAAGAGAAGACGGGCTGATGCAGTAATAGATTAAAATGGTTTCAAGAATGGACCGGCAGGCCGGATGCAGCATATCTGCCAGGTGAACCAGAAGCCAGGAAAGGATCCATACGCTCAAAACCAGGAATCCGCAAAACAGCATTCCTGAAATCACCAGGGGAAGCCTCAGGTGTCTGAAAACAGGTTCCATGCGTAAAATGGCCCTGCCCATCCATCGGACGGGGTGAAACAGCCAGAGGGGATCCCCCAGTATCAGATCCAGGACGAAAGCCGCAAGAAGGATGTATGCAATATGGAGTTTCATTATCGACGGCAACTGTAACAGGTTAAGAGAGCCTTTTCAATATGTGTCGTCATAACGGAGGGAAAATGACCCGAAAAACCATCGGAATTATGGCCGGCGTCCTGCTGGTCCTGGGCGCCAGCGTCTATCTGGGGCTGAAATTTTATATTGAAAAGGATGCCCAGGGCCGCATTCAGGATTGGGCGAATCAGACGGGCAGGATTTCCAAAATCGCCTACCAGTCCCTGGATGTGGGGCTTTTTTCAAAAACCATTCAGGTAAGCCAGGTTTCCATCCAGATTAAAGGTGTGAATAGCCCTGTTGCCGTTGATCGGCTGATACTGCATACATTCGACATCAAAAATGAAATGCCTTCTTTCATGCACGTTGAAATTCAAGGCATTCACATCAGCCGGGACAATTCCTTGATGAAGGGGATCTCTCCGGTGCTGACTCAACTGGGCTATGCCGATATTTCAGCCGACGTGGAGTATGCGTACATTTATGAACCGCTCAAAAAAGATCTGGAGATTCAGCAATTACGTGTCAGCATTTCTGATATGGGAAAAGTTGAAATTTCAGCAAGAATAAACAACCTGGATCTGGCAACCCTCAAAGCGGTTCCGGACAATCCCTTGTCGCTGATAGCCCTGATACCGGCCGTGGCGATATCCGGGATCATACTGGATTATCAGGATAATTCTTTTGTGCCAAGACTGTTGGAGTTGGGTGCACGGCAGTCCGGACAACGTTCTGAACAATTTATATCCGTCATTACCGGGCAATTGAATTCTGAAATACAGAGGCAAAACCAGCCAGCTGTCAAAGACATGCTTCTAACATTTCAGAAATTTCTCGTCAATCCAGGCCATATCAAGGTGACGGTTTCTCCCGTCCGGCCGGTTCCCCTGCTGACTTTGTTGATGGAAAAAGATCCAAACGAGAGAATTCGTGTGCTCAATGTTTCCATGAATTATCAGGAACCCATAAAATAAGAAATTTTGAAATGCGGGATACTGTCCTCATTTTTACAGCTTTTACTGTTTACTGAATCCATTGTTCTGCTTGACAACACCATAGACCGTGGCCAGGCCAAGGCTGGTGACCATTCCCAAACTAGAATTCCATCTGAGTCCCTATTTCCAGGACTTTGGCTGGAGGGATGCTTAAAGAGGTGGACCGGCTGACAGCATTGCGCAGCATGAAAGTAAATAAAAACCTGCGCCATCGATGCAGGCTTTTCTTGGAGGATGGCACAAGCGTTATCCGACCTATGTAATAGGTGATTTTATCCAGTTCAATATCCACACCTTTTCTAAGGCATTGGGTTAATATTTGCATCACATCGGGGGCTTCCATGAAACCGGTATGGCCTATAATCTGATACACCCCGTGTCCCAAGTCCTTGGCCTCAATGCGCTCCGATTCCGGGACTTCAGGAACATCAGAGGTCAGGATGGAGAGAATCATCAGTTTTTCTGGCAAGGACCTGGTCTGGGTGAGGTAACTCAACAGCATGGGCGGGATTTCTTTGTGAAAGGTGGAAAGAAATACCCCCGTTCCGGGTAAACGCATGGGTTTTTCGGTTCTGATTTTTTCCATGAACCTCTCCACGGAAACAGTCATTGCCAGGATTTTTATTGCCAGCGCCTTCCAGCCGTCCCACCAGGTGACCATGATGATCATGATACATAGGGCGATGCTTAAAGGGAACCACCCGCCACTGGCGAATTTGCCGATACAGGCACTGAAATAGATCAAATCCATACTCCAAAACAGAAGGCACAGGGGTAAAGCCTTTGCCAGGCTCCAGCCCCAAATCTTGCGGGTAACGAAAAAAAAGACAACCGTGGTAATAAACATGTCTGCCGTGACCGCGATGCCGTAAGCATTTGCCAGATTTTCAGATGCCTTGAAGTAGAGTGCGAGCAGAATGGCCGCCAGCATCATAAAAATGTTTACATCCGGGATATACACCTGTCCTTTCATCATCGCGGATGTATGCTGAATTTGCAGACGGGGGAGAAATCCCAACTGGATGGCCTGCCGTGTCAGGGAAAAGACACCGGAAATAATCGCCTGAGAGGCGATGATGGTGGCCGTCGTGGCCAGAGCGACCATAGGATAGAGAAGATTGCCGGGAACAAGATTGTAAAATGGGTCGATGGCAGTCTTGGGATTGTTTAAAATCAGGGCGCCCTGACCGAAGTAGTTACAAAGAAGAGCCGGCAGAGCTACCAGATACCAGGAAAGACGGATGGAGTTGATCCCGAAATGTCCCATGTCGGCATAAAGGGCTTCGCAACCGGTGATGCAGAGCACCACGGCTCCCAGAAGAGAAAACCCCAGAAGGCCGTTATGGAGAAAAAACCGCAAGGCAAATTGTGGGTTGACTGCCATGAGAATTTCAGGATTTTTTGAAATAGCCTGGATGCCGAGTAAGGCAATGACGGCAAACCAGATGATCATTACCGGCCCGAACAATTTTCCGATGTGGCCGGTTCCATGGCTTTGAGCCATAAAAAGGAGAAACAAGACCAGGCAGGTCAAGGGCAGCACCACTGGTTTGGCTTGGGTGGTGGCCATTTCCAGCCCTTCCAGGGCGGAAAGGACGGAAATGACCGGTGTAATAAGACCATCTCCGTACAACAGGGCCGAACCAAAAAGCCCGCTGAAAACCAGCCCCCTCCCCAATCTGGGGCCAAGATTCTTGTGCAGCAGGGCCAGCATGGCGAAAATCCCGCCTTCACCCTCATCATTGGCTTTCATGATGAATAAGGTATATTTTATGCTTACCACCAGGGTCAAGGACCAAAAAATCAGCGAAACCAACCCCAGTACATTCCCGGATGATGGCGTGAGGGCGCCCTGACCGGTAAAGCAGACTTTCAGAGCATACAGAGGACTGGTGCCGATATCGCCAAAAACGACGCCCAGCGCCCCGATAATTAGAATATGGGTCTTTTCTGTGAGCTTATGGCTCATAGGATAATACGAATCCCTTCCTCAAGACTTTTCTAAGCGCATCTACTCATGCCGGTTAGAGCGCTCCCACCATACCGGTGTCATTTCCAGGCGCGCCGCCTCCACTAGACCATCAATGGCTTGCTGGGATTCCGATGTGGTTTGAAACCCCGGCAATTGTTTGGTATGGTTGATAAGATCCACGGCATCATCCACCGAGATGGTCTTCAGGTGGATGATCAAGTCATACAGGGTGGCATCCCAGGCGTCGGCCTCATAAAGATATAAAGCCCATTTGCGCCGCTCATCATCATCCCGCATGATGATCTCCCGTGCTTTATCGGCTGAGATGCCCTCCCGCTTTACTTCATCTTCCACCCGGTCTTCTAAATCGCCCACAATACGGACCTTGAGAACATGAGGGATATTCTGCAGAAAAAAGTGTCCGAAAAGCCCATGATACACGACATTGTCTTTTTGCATATGTTTCAGGAGGGCGGCTCGGATGTAGGTGATATATTTTTCTTTTTTATGTGTAAGACGTTCCAGGATCGATGGGGAGTCCTGAATGGCCCGAATAAGTTTAATCTCCGGCACGTTATATTCCTCTGATGCCTCCAGTAAAATTTCCCGGGAAATGCATTCATACCCTAATTTCAGAGCCAATTTTTCCGCGACTTCTTTACCGCGGTTGTAGGAACCGCGGGATATGGTAATAATGGACATAGTCGATCATTCCTTAAAAGCTTGTTGTCAATAAAAAAATGTTCGTGAAGCAATCGTAATCACAGTGAAACTGGCGCAAGCCCAAATCTGGCTTAATATTGCCCCAAATGATCATCAATATATGATTCTGAGTTCGGAATTCCTGATAATATCATGGTTACAAACCAAATATTACTATTATGAATATCAGTAAGTTAAGTCAACAATAATAATTTCAACCAGAAAAGATATTATACTTTTAACAGGCTGGAGCTTGATCGACCGGCCTGGGGCAACAGGGAGCGCTTTATCTTCAGAACGCTGTAAGTTGACACTGGGTTTTTAGAGTAGTAAAAATGGATGATGCCAAGGAGATTTCGAATAGATGCAGCGGGTGTTTATTATTGGACAGTTAAAAACCTTACAGCACCCTTTTTTCTACACATTTTCTGCCAGATGTTCATGTTAATGGCACACTTAAATCCAACTGGAGGAGAAACGAATGAGGCATTCACGAATACTGCTAACCGCCTTCGCGTTGGGCGTGCTGGTATCCCTGTCAGAAGCCGCAGACCCACCAGGTGCGGAGCCTCCACTCTGGCAGGTCTACACGAAAACTCTCAAACAGGCCAAGTATGTCGATCTGACCCATACGATCACACCGGCTATTCCCGTCTGGCCGGGGTTTGGGCCTTCCACATTCGGTCCTGCGGTGGATCCCAAGACTGGTAACCCTTATAACTATAAGGATGATGGCTTTGAAGCAACCCGGTACATGCTGGCTACCGATCAATTGGGAACGCAATTGGACCCGCCGGCTCACTGGAATCCAGACTACCCGGCTATTGACGAGCTTCCCTCAACGTTTGCGATTCGCCCGCTGGTGGTGATTTCGATTGTCGCTCAGGTGGTTAAGGATTCCGGCTATCACATCACCGTCGCCGATATTCAGGACTGGGAGAAGCAGCACGGCCGGATTCCAGAGGGAGCGGTGGTGTTTGTGCGCTCGGATTGGTCGAAAGACTGGCCGAGTCCGGTGCTGGCGACCCGTAAACTGTTTCCGGGGGTGAAGTTGGAAGCCCTGAAGTTCCTGCACGAGCAAAGGCATATTTTGTTCCACGGGCATGAACCCCTGGATACAGATACCACGGCGAACCTGGAAGGCGAGGCGTGGTTATTGCAAAACGGTTACACGCAGGCGGAGGGGGTAGCGAATCTGGATCAGGTGCCGGAAGTCGGTGCATTGGTGATGATGGGCTTTCCCAAATTTAAAGGCGGTCTTGGCGGATTTGCCCGTTTCATTGCCATCTGCCCGCCGGAGTGGAACTATGGCGTCTCCGTTAGACAGGTACCGGGCTCGCCGTTGCCCAAAATGGATAAGCCGTTGCACTGGGACGACAAGATAGGCATGAGAGTACGCTAAGGAGAATTGGGTCGGGTCTTCATTATACCAAGAGATTACGATTCACACTTCTTTCAGCAAGCGGCGGAGAAGCCGAGGTGGTTTTCCTGCCACAGAAAGTGGCAGAGCGGCTCAAGATATATGTTCGTGACAATGGCATTAAGCAGGATGCAAGGATTTACCCATAAACCTATGCAGCTGCCGGGTTGATCGTGAAGAACGCCGGCGATGCCGGAGTCTCCCATGTACAGTTTCGGAGACCTGATCAGGCGGCTGGCCGGATTGCGCAGATACGGGGCAAGGCGATAAAAAATACAGGAAAGCTCCATCAACGAGAGATAGCCGGTAACCGTTGCCGATTTCAGCCGGGCATTCCTCCCCGTGTGATCTCATCGAGGGTAACGTATTTCCGCCCTTTCAGTTCGGCCTGTTCCTGGAGAAAGGTGCTGTTTCCCGTCTGGCGCATACCGGTTACCGCCACCGCCGGCATATCATCCAGGGCGTTAGCCAGTTGATTTGCAATCTCTCTTGGATAGTATGTCATCATAGGGGCAATATTACTCAGTGTTGTCCGGTTAGGTTTTTGCATGCTTGAATGCCAATAACCCATTAAAAATATTATAAGAAAATGAAAATAATGCTTGACAAATAGGTCAAAAAATTTTGCGGCTCCTTGTAAAATTATTCTTAAATACAAGGAGTTATATAATGCCGCGATCATTTGAACCGTACCAGAAAAAATTTCACCCTCGTTCATTCAACCTATTTTTCAAGCCAGCATGGGACGCAATTTCCAAAACACTTGTGCTTAAGTCCCGTGGAGACAGGCCTCTTAAAATGACCTTCGAAGATCAACTCAAAATACTGGTTTTCTTCCACCTCGAAGAACACGTTTCGGCTCGCCACATGCTCCAGGTTCTTGAGCAAGATGACTTCGCTCGCCAAAACATTGCCCCGCAAGACGGCATTAAGAAAAGTAGCTTCTTCGAGGCTATCAATGACAGAGGGCTTGAACAGCTCCAAGCCGTATTTGAAAACCTTTGCTGTCAGGCATCAGATATTCTCCCCAATACTCACGCTGAACTCGGCAATCTTGTTGCCCTTGATGGTTCACTGATCGATGCAACGCTTTCCATGCAATGGGCTGATTATCGTAAGGGGTCCAATAAAGCAAAAATTCACCTGGGCTTCGATCTGAACCATGGTATCCCATCTAAAATCTGCTTTACTGATGGCAAGGGGGCTGAAAGGCCCTTTGTAGATCCCTTCACATTGCCAGGCCATACAGTGGTAGCCGATCGAGGTTACCAGGAACATGCCCTTTTCGATCACCTGCAGGCTCAAGGCAAGCATTTCATTATTCGAATCAAAGGCAACACCATCAAAACCGTTGTCAATGCTAACCAGATCACGCCAAACTGCATCGTATTCTACGATGCAGAAGCACTTCTGGGGTCTAAGGAAAACAAAAATCAGTCACAACGGCCCGTTCGGCTGGTCGGATACAGTGTTGATGGCGTCAATTACTGGATTGCAACAGATCGAAGAGATCTGACAGCCGAGCAGATCGCAGAGGCATATAGGCTCAGATGGAAAATCGAGAACTTCTTTGCCTGGTGGAAACGCCATTTGCGTGTTTATCATCTGATCGCAAGAAGCCGCTACGGCTTAATGGTACAAATCATGGCTGGCCTCATTACCTATTTGCTGCTTGCCATTCACTGCCATAAAAACCACGGTGAACCGGTTAATATCAAAAGGGTGCGGGAACTCAGGATCAACATCCAAAACGAGCTTCGCACCGAGGAAGCCTCTGCAGTTCCTCAATTTTTCAAAGAACACGAACAGCAACAGGAACAGCTATATGCAAGAACCTAACCGGACAACACTGATGGTAAGT